>Ga0164243_10006401_pt1 | contig 17826 bp, 17 predicted proteins | sample OricompcompostOP_FD_108781 | JGI IMG/M metagenome (GOLD analysis project Ga0164243, IMG submission 108781) | Organic Plus compost microbial communities from Emeryville, California, USA - Original compost - Organic plus compost (OP) | ecosystem: Engineered > Solid waste > Mixed feedstock >... | reverse complement strand
TGCCAAAGGTCTTCCGGCGAGCCGACGCCCATCAGATAGCGCGGTTTCTCCCGCGGAAGCTCCGGCGTGGAGATCTCCAGCATGGCGGCCATGACCTCCTTCGGCTCGCCGACGGAGAGGCCTCCGACGGCGCAGCCGGCGACATCCATACTGCCGACACGACGGGCGCTCGCGATCCGGAGGTCCGCGTCCATGCCGCCCTGCTGGATGCCGAAGAGAACAGAACGGGTCTCGCTGCCGTTCCGGTTGGCGTAGGCAGCGACGGCGCGCTCCAGCCAGCGGGCGCTGCGTTCGGTGGCGTCCTGGATCTTCCGGCGCTCGGCCGGGAGCCCCAGGACGTGATCGAGCTGCATCATGATGTCGGAGCCATAGCCGAGCTGGAGATCGACCACCGATTCCGGGGTCATCGTCCAGCGCGAGCCGTCGATGTGCGAGGCGAAGGTGACGCCTTCCTCCCGGACCTTGTTGTTCGCGGCGAGCGAGAAGACCTGGAACCCGCCGCTGTCCGTCAGGATCGGCCGGTGCCAGTTCATGAAGGCGTGCAGCCCGCCCGCTTCCCTGATGACGTCCACGCCTGGCCGCAGCATCAGGTGATAGGTGTTCGCCAGCACGATCTGGGCGCCGGTCTGCTCGACTTCGGCGGGGTGCAACGTCTTGATCGTCGCCTGCGTGCCGACCGGCATGAAGACCGGCGTCTCGATCACCCCGCGCGTGGTGGTGATCCGTCCACGCCGGGCCATCGTCTGCGGGTCCTCGGCGAGCAAGTCGAAGGAGAATCGCCCGCCCAGCGCCGAGCTGCGCGCCAGAACCTCCCGCCGATGGTGGGTGTTCCGGGCGCAGGGATGATCGGCGGTCTGGTCGGTCGAATGGTGCTGCGAGGTCACGAACGCATGTCCCGGATGGCGATCGAAAGGCGTTCTCACGCGGACTGGCGAGCATACCCCGCCGACTGGCGGCGTTGCCGCGCGCGGGCGAGCGCTTCATCCGGGGTGGCCGCCGGAAGGTCGATTGGGTCGCCATGGATCAATGCATCGGTCAGCTCCGCCTGGCGTGCTTCCACTGGATGCTCGAAGACGTTCACCGAGCCGAAGGTTGTCGGTGTGGCGCGGCGCGCGCGAGGCTTGCGCTCGACCGGTGCGGGCTCGAAGAGCGAGATATCGGCCACCGGGTCCTGGCGTGATGCCTTCGGCGGTGTGGCTGCGGCGGGCTTCGGGGCCGAGGGCTTCGGGGCCGAGGTCGTCGTGGTGGAGGCTGCGGCGGCCTTTGCCGGCGCCTTGGTCGTGGTGCTGGAAGCGGATGCCTTCGGCGTCGTGCTGGCGGAGGACGCCTTCGTGGCCGTGGACGACGACGCGCCGGAGCCGGCCTTCCGCGCGGCGCTGGCCGAGGTCATTCCCTTCTTCGGCGCTGGGGTCGTTGTCTTGGTGCCGAGGTCCTTCTTCACGCTATTGGTGACGGCGTTGACCTCCTTGGTCATGCCGCCGATCTCCTTGGTGACGGAGTTACCCAGCTCCTTGGCCTCGGCCAGGGTCTTCTCGAACTCGCCGGTGAGCCCGGCCGTCATGCTGCGGAAATCGCGCACCATCTTGCCGGCCTGGCCCATGACCTCGGGCAGCTTGTCCGGACCGAAGATGAGGAGGGCGACGACGGCGATGATGCCCATCTCCGGCAGCCCGATACCAAAGATATTCATGGCGTGCTACCACCTGGATTCACTGCGCGACCGTCACCCTGCGTTCCCAAGTGAATGCTGGCATTCGGGGCTCTGCGATTGCCCGGCGGCTCGGACGGGCCGAACGGTGCCGTGGCACAATGCATCAAGTATAGAACAGGGAGTGGATGCGCTCATGACCCTCCTTTCACGCATCCGGTCCGCGCTCGTCGGGCGCGGCGCCGGGGCCGATCAGGACGAGGACGATTCGATCATGCCCGGCCAAACGAACGTGCAGCTCATCGTCGGGCTGGGAAATCCCGGCGCGAAATACGCCGAGACCCGGCACAACGCAGGGTTCTTCGTGGTGGACGAACTGGCGCAGCGGCTCGGCAATCCGGGCTGGAAGAAGCGGTTCCGGGCTGAGGTTGCCGAGGTCCGCCTCGGTGACCTGCGCCTGGTTCTGCTGAAGCCGCAGACCTACATGAACGACAGCGGCCTCTCCGTGCGGGAGGCCGTCAACTGGTATCGCGTGCCACGCGAGCAGACACTGATCGTCGTGGACGACCTCGACCAGCCGTTCGGGCAGCTTCGCATCCGGGCGAGGGGGAGCGCGGGCGGTCATAACGGGCTGAAGTCGATCTTCGCGGAGACGGGCTCCCAGGAGTTCCCCCGCCTGCGCATCGGCATCGGGCGCGGCGCGCATCAGACGATATCGCATGTGCTTTCCCGGTTCTCGCCGGAGGAGCGCGCGGAGCTTGATACCCTGATCGGCAGGGCGGCGGATGCGGTCGAGTTCTGGTCGCGGAACGGGACGCTGGAGGCCATGAACGAGATCAACGGCGAGGCGAAGGTGAAGGCCAGGGGCGCTCGACAACAGGTTGCGGACGATCCTGCCGCGAAGGGGGCCGCTCAGCCATGATCGAAACGCAGGAGCGCCCCATCGAACGGGTTGGCGTCGTCGGGGCCGGGACGATGGGGGCCGGAATCGCCCAAGTGATGGCCACGGCCGGAATCGCCGTCACGCTGGTCGATCAAACGGAGGCTTTCGTCGAAAAGGGCATCGCCTCGATCGCGGCAGGGCTGGACCGGCTGGTGTCCAAGGGCAGGTTCGATGCTGCTGAGCGCGATGCCATTCTCGCCAGGATCGGTACGTCCACCCGGACGGCGGATCTGGCGGGCGTCGACCTCACGATCGAGGTGGTGCCGGAGCGGTTCGAGATCAAGCGCGATGTCCTGCAGGCGATCGCGGACGCGGTCGGCCCAGACGCCATCCTCGCCAGCAACACGTCCTCCATCTCGATCACGGCGCTGGCCGCGCTGGTCGAGCGGCCGGAGCGGGTGATCGGCATGCACTTCTTCAATCCGGTGCCGGTCCTCGCCCTCGTGGAGGTCATTCGCGGTCTTCAGACGGACGATGCGACGGTGGCGCGGACGATGGCGCTGGCGGCCCGGATCGGCAAGACGCCGGTCGAGGTCGCCGACGCACCGGGGTTCGTCGCCAATCGCCTGTTGCTGCCGATGATCAACGAGGCGGTGTTCGCCTTGTCCGAGGGCGTCGCCAGCGCGACGGACATCGATACGGTGATGAAGCTCGGGGCGGCCCACCCGATGGGACCGCTCGCCCTGGCCGACCTGATCGGGCTGGACGTCTGCCTCGGCATCATGGAGGTGCTTCAGGCGCAGTTCGGCGACGACAAGTACCGGCCCGCACCGTTGCTCAGGAAGATGGTGGCTGCCGGCCGGCTTGGCCGGAAGAGCGGGCGCGGCTTTCACGAGTACACATCAGCCACCACGACCGAAAGGGGCCCCACGTGACCGATGATCTCCAGAACAGCCGGCCAGATCGGCCCATCCGCGTGCTGGTGGCAAAACCCGGTCTCGACGGCCATGACCGAGGCGCAAAGGTGCTGGTCCGTGCCTTCCGCGATGCCGGGTTCGAGGTGATCTACACCGGGCTCTTTCAGACACCGGAGATGATCGCCAGCGCCGCACTGCAGGAAGATGTCGATGTCGTCGGCCTTTCGATCCTCTCCGGCGCGCACATGACGCTCTTTCCCGCCATCGTTGACGCCTTGAAGGCGGTCGGCCGGGACGATGTGCTGATCATTGCGGGTGGCACGATCCCGGATGAGGACATCCCGGTGGTGAAGGCGATGGGTATCGCGGAGATCTTCGGGCCGGGAACGCGCCTGCAGGACGCGATCGCCTTCGTGCGCGACCACGCGCCGATGCGTGAGGATGTTCCCTAGAATGGCTCGTCCTCCTGTGGATCGGCAGCACACATTGGTGCCGCCGTACGAACGCAACGCTCCGGGGTATGCAGTCGTTCGTACGGAGCGACCAGTGTGTCGCGCCGATTCTGATGATCCGCGAACCCTCCCTGGCCAGTTGGGTGGATCCGATGACTGATCGTCCCGGCCTCGCGCAGCGCGTCCTCAACGGCGACCGGCGTGCGCTGGCTCGCCTGCTCACCTACATCGAGAACGACGATCCGGTTGGCCTCACCGCCCTGGATACGCTCTACCCGCACACGGGTCACGCGCATCTGATCGGCGTCACCGGTCCTCCCGGCGGCGGCAAGTCCTCCCTCGTCAACGAGCTGATCCGGGCCTGGCGGGCGGAGGGCAAGCAGGTCGCCGTGATCGCGATCGACCCGAGCAGTCCGCTCACCGGCGGCGCAACGCTCGGTGACCGCATTCGCATGCTCGAGTGGTACGACGACCCCGGCGTCTTTATCCGCAGCATGGCATCGCGCTCGTTCGGCAGCGGCCTGGCCCAGAACGCGCTGGCCCTCGCCCATGCGTTCGATGCCGCCGGGTTCGATCCGATCGTCCTGGAGACGGTCGGCACCGGGCAGGATGAGGTCGGCATCGCCTCGCTCGCCCTCACCACCCTGCTCGTGCAGGTGCCCGGCACGGGCGACAGCGTCCAGACCTTGAAGGCGGGGTCGCTGGAGATCGGCGACGTGATCGTGGTGACCAAGGCCGATCAGCCCGGCGCCCGCGAACTGGCGCAGGACCTCCGCCGGTTGCGCACGCTCACGTTCGAGCCGGCGGCGGATGATGTCGCCCTTTGGGAGCCGCCGATCGTCAAGACGAGCGCCGCGGCCCGTGAGGGAATCTCGGAGCTGGTTGCTGCCATCGAGAGCCACCTCGGCTGGCTGGAACGGACCGGCCAGCGCGCGGCCCGCGAACAGCGGATCGCGGCGGCGGAGGTTTCCAATCGCGTACAGGCCGAGCTGCGCCGTCATCTTGCCGGGTTGCAGACCACCTCCACTAGCCACGGCGCGCGGTTCGATGCGATGATGCAGCGCGTCCTTGCGCGCGAGGCGACACCCTGGCGTGCCGCGCAGGCGCTGGTCGAACAGCTCACGAATACCTGATCCCGGATGCCCTTGCCTGGACGAGGTCTTGAGGAGGACCCTCGTTCCATCCGGCCCGGTCGGGCTTACCTGCGAGTGCTCACCATCCATGAACAGCGTCTATGCGTCGCTCGGCACCACGATCTTCGAAACCGTCTCCGAGGCTGCCCGCCGCACGGGTGCGGTCAATCTCGGACAAGGCTTTCCGGATGATCCCGGTCCGGAGGATGTCCGTCGCGTCGCGGCCGAGGCTGTGCTTGACGGCTGGAACCAGTATCCGCCGATGCCTGGCCTCCCTATCCTGCGCGAGGCGATTGCCGGCCACTACGCCCGTCATCAGGGCCTGGCGATCGATCCGGCGCGGGAGGTGCTGATCACCTCCGGAGCGACAGAGGCGATCGCCGGGGCGCTGCTCGCGCTGATCGAGCCGGGCGATGAGGTGATCCTCTTCGAGCCGATGTATGACGCCTATCTGCCGCTGGTGCGGCGTGCGGGCGGGGTCGCGCGGTTTGTCACGCTGGCTCCGCCGGACTGGCCCATCACGCGGGAGGCGCTGGAAGCGGCAGCCAGCGATCGCACCCGGCTGATCCTGTTCAATAACCCGCTCAACCCTGCCGCGCGCGTCTACACGCGGGACGAGCTGTCCGTGATCGCCGCGTTCTGCATAGAACGAGACCTGATCGCGATCTGCGACGAGGTTTGGGAGCACGTCGTCTTCGATGGACGGCGGCATGTCCCGCTGATCGACCTGCCCGGGATGCGCGAGCGGACGGTGAAGATCGGCTCGGCGGGCAAGATCTTCTCGCTCACCGGCTGGAAGGTCGGCTGGTCGGTCGCCGCGCCGCCGCTGCTCCAACAACTCGCCAAGGCCCACCAGTTCCTGACCTTCACCACCCCGCCGAACCTGCAAGCCGCCGTTGCCTATGGGCTGGGCAAGGAGGATACCTATTTCTCGGCGATGCGGGAGCGTTTCCAGCGCAGCCGGGATCGCCTCGTAGCGGGCCTGTGCGCGCTGGGGCTGGACGTGTTGCCATCGGAGGGCAGCTATTTCCTGAACGTCGATATCCGCTCGCTCGGTGAGATGGACGATGCCGCCTTCGCCTTACGCCTGATCGACGAGGTCGGTGTGGCGCTGATCCCGGTCAGCGCATTCATGCAGGGGACGCGCACGGGTACGACGACGCTCGTTCGCTTCTGCTTCGCGAAGAAGGATGAGACGCTGGATTCCGCGCTGGAACGGCTCGCGGCCCTGCCGGGCGCGACCGGCTCCCGGGCGACGTGAGGACGCTGCCCGGGAGCCTCCGTTGATCGTGCGGTCCAAACATCCCGCTCTTCGATGCAGTGCTTGCGCATCTGGCCGGCGTCCGCCTTCCCCAAAGGCGACGTCGATGGAGCGTTGGAGTGAACGCCGCTCTCTGGGGAGCGTGCGCGTTTCGGCTATCCCTGGGGTTCTTGGGATCGGGGCGAGAGGCAGAAGGGGTGGCCGGCTGGATCGAGCAGGACGCGCCATGTGTCACCAGGCTGCGCCTCTGCCAGAGATGCGCCGAGCGCCTCAGCGTCCGCAACCGCCGTGGCGAGATCATCGACCTGGAAACAGAGGTGCAGCTGCTGGCCGCGCTGCTGCGTCGGCCAGGTCGGGGCTTGATAGCCCTCGACCCGTTCGAAGACCACGGCGATGGCCCCTTCATCGCCCACGGAGAAGTAGCCGCCTCCCCAATCATGCAACGGCAATCCGGTCAGACCGTGATAGAAACGGGCGAGCTGCTCCGGATCCGGGCAGTCGATGCAGATACTGGTCCAGGTTGCAATGGAGGTCGTGGAGGCAGTGGCCAAGTCAGTTCTCCTTCGGGGGATGGATGGCGAATGCGACAGTCGGAACGGAATGCGTCCGGCCCAGCAATGGTGACAGCACGACCGGGAGCTGTCTTGAAGAAACGCGACATTGCCCTCATACCCGCTGCCACACGGCGAGGAACCATCGTCTACCCCCAGGCATCCAGCGTTCATCGAACGATCCAGGCGTACGCTCCGAGCGCCGACCTGCAGGCGTTTGTCGAGTATTTCTGGATCGTGCGGTGGGATGTGGGCGGCCCGCAGGTCTCGCAAACCATTCCCCAACCGCGGATCCACCTCACGATCGAGGGCGGTCGGGTTCTTGTCTATGGGATCGACCGCAAGCAGTTCAAGCGAACGATATCGGGGAGGGGGGCCGTGCTCGGCACGGCGTTCCGGCCGGCCGGATTTCGTCCCTTCGTGGATCGCCCACTGCATACGCTCCGCGATCGTGTGGTTCCGGCCGCATCGCTTCTCCGCGTGCCGTTTCCGTCACCGGCATTCGCGGAGCCGACCGATGCTGACCTGGTTGCGTACGCCGATGCGATGCTCGTCTCCCAGCAGCCTGAGGCCGATCCCGTCGCGGTCTGGTGTCAGGACCTGGTGCAGCGCGCGGAGGACGATCGCGGGATCACGCGGGTCCGGCAGCTTGCGGCAATCGCCGGCGTGAGCGAACGGTCGTTGCAGCGACGATTCAACGACTACGTGGGCGCGTCGCCGAAATGGGTGATTCAGCGCAGCCGCGTCATGTCGCTGGTCGCGGACTGCAACGACGGCGCGACGATCGATTGGGCGGCTGCGGCGACCAACCTCGGCTTTGCCGACCAGGCGCACCTGATTCGCGTCTTTCGCGAGATCGTCGGGGTAACGCCCGACCGCTACCTGCGTCGGATCCAGGAGTATGGAGAGCGAGGCTGATCCGGATGCTATCACGCCAGGAGCGCCGATACGACGCCGTTGCATCGGCTGGGAAGCGAACGGAGTGCCTGGCGGGAAGAACGCGCGGCTAGGTGCTGCCGCGTTCCGCGGCAGCACGGTTCGCGATGAGGGCGGCCATCGAGCCAGCGCCCACCCCGTTGTCGATGTTGACGACCGCCATCCCCGGTGAGCATGCCTGGAGCATCGACATCAGCGCCCCGGTGCCGTCGCCGCCATAGCCGTAGCCGACGCTCACCGGAAGGCCGATCACCGGCACCGGCACCAATCCGGCGATCACGGAGGGTAGCGCCCCGTCCATGCCGGCGGCCACGACGATCGCGTCGATGCCGTCCGCCATCGCCTCCCGCAGCGGCGCCACGAGCCGGTGAAGCCCTGCCACGCCGACATCGTGGATGCGGCGGACCGCGCAGCCCATCTCCTCCGCCACGATCGCCGCCTCCGATGCAACCGGGCGGTCCGACGTCCCGGCGGCGATCACGGCGATCCGGCCGCCGCTGGCGGGTCGAGGCTTGTTGTTGTGGGCCACCACGGCGATGCGGGCCTCCTCGTGGAGGATCAGCGTGAACGGTTCCACGATGGCGTCGATCAGGGCGGCGAATTGGTCGTCCCGAACCCGGCTGGCCAGTGCCCGGCCCTTGCGACTCGCAAGGACCGTCAGCGACGCAACGACATCCCCGGCGGACTTCCGCTCGGCCAGAACGAACTCCGGGATGCCGGTTCGGGCCTCACGATCGAGGTCGAGCCGGAGCCGGGCGCCCGGCGCCCTATCGGCGTCGAGGTTCAGGGCACCAACGAGATCGTCGAACGGGTCGATGGGTGGACGGCTCACGCGGTCTCCCCTGTCGCGACCCGCTGGGCCTCTTCCATTGCCTGCTCCACCATCGGCCCGGTATCCACGGCTCCGCTCGGCATCGGTTCGTTGATGAGATGCGCCAGGAACTCGACGTTCCCGGCCGGGCCGCGCAGTGGCGATGCGACGAGCCCGTGCGGCGTCAGCCCATGCTCGATCGCGGCGGCGAGCGTCGTCTCCAGCACGCGGCGATGCACGGCGGGATCGCGCACGACGCCGCCCTTGCCGATATCCGTGCGGCCCGCCTCGAACTGTGGCTTGATCAGCGGCACGCAGCGCGCTCCCGGCTTCGAGATCTTCGCGACGACCGGGAATATCAGCTTGAGGGAGATGAACGAGACATCGATCGAGGTGATGGCGATCGGGTCCGGCAGCGATTCGAGGTAGCGGGCGTTCTCCCGCTCCATCACGACCACCCGTTCGTCGGTTCGCAGCTTCTCGTCGATCTGCCCGTACCCGACATCGACCGCGTAGACGCGCGCCGCGCCGCGCTGGAGCAGGCAGTCGGTGAACCCGCCGGTGCTCGCCCCGAGGTCGGCGGCGATAAGGCCGGCCACGTCGATATCGAAGGCCTCCAGGGCATGATCCAGCTTCTCGCCGCCCCGGCTGACGAAGCGCGGCTTCTCCCTGAAGGTCACGGCGTCGGCAGCAGTGATCGTGCGTCCGGCCCGGGTCTCCTTCTCGCCGTTGACGAGGACATCGCCGGCCATGATGAACGACTTCGCGCGGGATCGGGTATCGACCATCCCGCGTTCGACCATCGCCTGGTCGAGCCGGATCGAGGCGGCACTCGCCATCTCAGTCCCCTCCGCCCGCGACGCGCGAGGCGAAGGGGATCGTCTGCACGTGGCAGAGCGCAACCGCCAGGGCATCGGCGGCGTCGTCCGGCTGCGGCGCGGCGCGCAGGTTGAGCAGGAGCCGCACCATCTCCTGGATCTGTTGCTTGTCGGCCTTGCCATAGCCCACTACCGCGTGCTTGACCTCGGAGGGGCTGTATTCGGAAACCGGGACGCCTGCCTGCGCCGCGGCGAGCAGCGCCACGCCCCGCGCCTGCCCCACCGCGATGGCGGTGGTGACGTTCCGTGCGAAGAAGAGCTGTTCGATAGCCAGGGCATCGGGTCGAAAATGCCCGAACAGCTCCTGCAATCCGGCATGAAGGCGCAGGAGCCGTTCGGGCATGGGCAGGTCGTTGGACGTTTCGAGCACCCCGACGTCGACGAGCTCGGGCTGCTGGCTTCCGGCGATTACGCCGTAGCCGAGGATCGCGGTGCCGGGGTCGATGCCGAGCGTGATCGGTTGCTTGGAAGGCATCGGATGGCCCCGGTGTGCGGATCAGGAGACGGCGGCGAGCACGTCGTCGGAGATGTCGATGTTGGAATAGACCGTCTGCACGTCGTCCAGGTCCTCGAGCTTCTCCAGCAGGCGCAGGGCCTTCACGGCGACATCCTGCTCCGGAGCCATGAGGTCCTTCGCCTTCATGATCAGCTCGACGGACTCCGGCTCGTACCCGGCGGCCGTCAGCTGTTCGGCCACCTTGTGGAGGTCGGTCGGCTCGGTGTAGACCTCGATCGTCTCGTCATCGAACTGAACGTCGGCCGCACCCGCGTCGATCGCGACGAGTGCGAGCTCCTCCGGGTCGTTGCCATTCACCGGCAGGACGATCTGGCCGGTCTGGTCGAACATCCAGGAGACGCTGCCATTCTCGCCGAGGGTGCCGCCCGCCCGTACCAGCACGGCGCGCAGCTCTCCGACGGTGCGGTTGCGGTTGTCGGTCATCGTGGAGATCATCAGCGCGGTGCCGCCGGGGCCGTAGCCCTCGTAGTAGATCTCCTCATACTGGGCGCCGCCTTCCGACCCGCTCGCCCGGGCGATGGCCCGATCGATGTTGTCCTTCGGCATGTTCTCCTTGCGGGCCTTCTGGACGGCGATGCGCAGGGCGGCATTGGCTTCGGGATCGGGCACGCCTTTGCGAGCGGCGACGGTGATCTCGCGGGCGAGCTTCGTGAAGAGTTGGCCCCGCTTCGCGTCAGTTGCACCCTTCTGACGCTTGATCGTGGACCATTTTGAATGTCCTGACATAGTGCGATGCGCTCCCGAATACCGATTGCTGACAGCGACTGAACGGTGGTGGCAACCGACCGAAAACAGGCGCAACGAGTATAGCACCCGCATCAGCCTTGGCCTTACGTCAAGCCTGGCCACGCCGGAGCCGCAGCACGCCGTCTCACAGGCGCGTTCGGGCCGGCTGGCGGGGAGGATCCTTATGGAGCTACGCGAATATCTGGATGAGGGGATGAATCCGCCGGTTTTTTGTATGCAATCGCTTGAATCCGTCCCGGGGCTCCACTAGACTGGGGGAACAATCGATAATACGCATCATGGAATGAGGAGGACCATGAGCTGTCAGACGCACATTGCCAGATAGTGTGTGACCGGAACCGCCCGACGCGATTCGCGTGGGGCTTTCGTTCGCCTGTCTGCGTCGTGCGCGTAATCCATTTCATGCCGTGACGACGCAGGGTCGCGCTGGGAACGCACCGCCGCGAAGCCCCACCTGTAACCCAACAACCGATGACGGGATCTCGATACGTAGCACTACCGCCCCGCCCGACCTGCGAAGGCCGGTACTGCGCTCGCCCGAGAGGTGGACACGCTCCAATGGATTCGAGCTTGCTATCCAAGGCCAAGGATCAGGGATATATCCTCGCGGATGAGATCATTGCGGCATTCCCGGACGCAGAAGAACAGCTCGATACGCTCGATGAGTTCTATTCGGCGCTGGTCGCCGAGGGGATCGAGGTCTACGACTACCAGCCGGCCCCGGCCGTAACACCCAAGGCGCAGGAACCGAAGCGCGCGACGCGGTCGCTCGCCCGGCGCGAACGCCCCGAACCCGCCCGCGCCGAGGCCGAGGACGCCTATGGCAGCGTTGGCGTGGGAGATTCCGTTCGCCTCTACCTCCAGGAGATCGGCGAGACCAGCCTGTTGACGATGGACGAGGAGGTCTGGCTCTCCACGCGCATGGAGCGCGGCCGCATGGCCGAGCAGCGCCTGCTCGACCGGACGCTGCCGTTGGACCTCCGGGCCGACCTGGAGGCCGACAAGGCCGACGGGGACGCCGCGCGCGCCCATCTGATCCAGGCGAACCTGCGCCTCGTCGTCTCCGTCGCCAAGAAATACATCGGCCGCGGCCTTTCCCTGCTGGACCTGATCCAGGAGGGCAACATCGGCCTGATGAAGGCAACCGACAAGTTCGACTACCATCGCGGGTTCAAGTTCAGCACCTATGCGACCTGGTGGATTCGCCAGGCGATCACGCGCGCCATCTCCGACCAGAGCCGCACGATCCGACTGCCGGTCCACGTCGGTGAGACGATCAACCGCGTCAAGAAGACCTCCCATCGCCTGCAGCAGATCCTGGAACGCGAACCGACCCAGGAGGAGATTGCCCGGGCGATGGACATCTCCGACGACAAGGTGCGCCAGGTGATCGATGTCGCGCGCCATCCGGTTTCGCTGGAGGCGCCAGTGGGCAGCGAGGGCGATGCCTTCCTCGGCGACTTCATCGAGGACGACACGATGCCGGCGCCGATCGAGGTGGCTTCCCAAGGACTGCTCCGCTCCCAGATCGGGGATGCGCTGGACAAGCTGACCGAGCGCGAGCGGCGGATCATCGTCCTGCGCTATGGGCTCGATGACGGGCGCTTCCGCACGCTCGAGGAGGTCGGACGCGACTTCGGCATCACCCGGGAGCGTATCCGCCAGATCGAGGCGAAGGCGCTGCGCAAGCTCCGCCAGCCGTCGTCGAGCATGCAGCTGCGCGGTTATCTCGACTGAACGCGACGCAGCCTGATACGTACAACCTCTTCGCAGGCCGCGGAGTTGTTCCGCGGCCTGCGGCGTTCATGCCGGGTTCTTCGCTGTCTCGTTCTGACCGTCGGTGCGAAGTCCCTTCAGAATGATGTCCACCATCGTCCGCGCCGTCGCCTGATCGATCTCGGTGTCCTTCACCGCCATCACCACCCCATGCAGGAGCCGCCAGACATCCTTCTGCTTGATGTCCTTGCGGATCTTCCCGGTGGCCTGCGCCCGCGTCAGAATCTGCTCGGCATCGTTGCGAACGAGCAGGCAGCTCGACGCCATCGATGCCACATCGCCTTCGATCGCGGCCTTCATGACCTCGACGGACAAGCCCTTGTAGACCGCGGTATTCCGGATCCAGTAGCGGACGTAGTCGTCCAGGGCTTCCGCCGCGTCGTCTCGCGCCAGCAGTTCGCTGGCATAGGCGTGCTGGGCGACGAAGGCGCTTTCCATGACCGTCGAGAGCAACGCCTCCCGCGTGGGGAAATGCCGGTAGAGCGTTCCCGTCCCCACCCCTGCCCGTCGCGCGACCTCTTCCAGCGATGCCCCTACGCCCTGTTCGACGAAGACCTCGTGGGCCTCGGCTATCAGCCGGTCGTAGTTCCGCCGCGCATCGGCGCGCATCGGACGCGGGGCGGTGATGGGGTTGGCGATCGATTCAGTCATGGATGACGACCTGCGGGCGTCATGAGGTGGCCACAGCCAGATGGGCAGGGGGGCTTTACAAACGGAGGGTGCCTCCGTATAGTGGTCCCTGGCAAGCGGAGATAGCCTCCGGTTGTCGCCAGTCTACCACAGTGGCCGGGTTCGCGGCTTATGTCTGCTACGTCGGCCGCACCGCAAGGAAAGGTTCCCATGAGTGCCGAATCTGGAATGATCGCTGCCGAAGATGCTTCGGCAGTAGGGGTTGGTCGCGGTCTCGCGCCTGAGGCCGCCGGGACAGCGAGCTGGCGGCTGGCTCTCGGCCTGAGCGTATTGCTCGCCTGGCAGTTGATGGTCGTGCTCGATGGCACGATCGTGAATATCGCGCTCGCCCACATTCGGGAGAGCCTTGGCTTCTCCGCAGCGGGCCTCTCGTGGGTCGTCAATGGCTATGCGTTGGCGTTTGGCGGGCTGCTCCTGCTGGGCAGCCGTGCGGGGGACATCTTCGGGCGGCGTCGCGCGCTAGTTGTCGGCGTCATCGTCTTCACGATCGCCTCTGCTCTGGGAGGGTTTGCCGGATCGCCGGAGATGTTGATCCTCGCCCGCGTCCTGCAGGGCGTCGGTGCCGCGATCGCCGCACCGAGCACGCTCTCGCTGATCGTCACGAACTTCGAGGCGGGCGCCCCGCGCGACCGCGCGTTGAGCCTGTTTTCCAGTGTCTCCGGGGTTGGGGCCTCGATCGGGCTGATCGTTGGCGGCATGCTTACCTCCTGGCTCTCCTGGCACTGGGTCTTCTTCGTCAACGTGCCGATCGGCATCGCAGTAGCGCTGCTCGCGCCCCGGGTGGTGAAGGAAGCGCCGCGCATGCCGGGCCGGCTCGACCTTGGCGGGGCGATCACCTCGACGATCGGGGTGACGGCGCTGGTCTACGGCTTCATCCGTGCCGCCGAGGAGGGATGGAGCGACTCTCTGACGATCGGCTCGTTTGCCGCTGCCATCATCCTGCTTGTCTCATTCGCGCTGATCGAGCGGCGGGTAAGCCAGCCGATCATGCCGTTCCGCCTCTTCGACGAGCGAAACCGGGCCCTGGCGTTCCTCGCGATGCTGGTCGTGCCATCGGCGCTGTTCGGCGTCTTCTTCTTCCTGACCCAATACCTCCAGACCGTGCTTGGGATGAGTGCCGTCGAGTCGGGGTTCGCGTTCCTGCCCTTCTCCACCACCATCGTCATCGGGGCGCGGGTGGTGCCAGGCGCAGTGCGACGGTTTGGCGCCCGGTATGTCGTGATGTATGGCGCGGCGGCGATTGCGGCCGGGCTGGCGCTCTTCTCGCAGCTCGACCAGGACACCGCCTACGTTCCGCTGGTGATGGTGGCCATGCTGATCGGGGCGTCGGGAGCCGTGGCGAACTTCGTCGCCCTGAACCTGACAATCATGGGACGGATCGCTCCCCAGGACTCCGGGGCGGCCAGCGGGTTGATGCAGACTGCCCAGCAGATCGGCGGCGCGATTGGCCTCGCCATCCTCGTCACGGTCTTCTCCACGGTGAGCCGGAACTCCGCCCTTGCTGGCCACGACCCCCTCACCGCGATGGTCGACGGGATGCAGCGCGGGTTCCTGACGGCGGCCGTGCTGGCTCTCGGGGTGCTGGCGATCGCGATCTTCGGCCTCCGTTCTCCGCAGCGCAACGCGGAGTAACCTGAGGCGCCCGCTCTCATGGAAAGGGCCAGTCAGCCGACCCAATGGTCGGCTGACTGGCCCTTCGCGATGCGGATTCCGCCGAATGACAGACGCGGCGACAGCAGTTCAGTCCGGGCGGGTAAAGATCAGCACGGTATTGTGCCCGCCAAACCCCATCGAGTTGGACATCGCCGCTCCGATCCTGGCGGGGCGGGAGATGTTCGGGATCACATCGAGGGCAATGCCGGGGTCCTCGTTGTCATGGTTGCGCGTCGGCGGCAGCGTGCCGGTGCGCAGCGCCTCGATGGCGATGACCGCTTCCAGTGCACCGGCCGCCCCCAGGGTGTGTCCGGTAGCGGCCTTGGTGGAGCTCACCGGTGGCGTGCGCGCCCCGAAGACCGTGTGGATGGCGGCTGCCTCGACACGGTCGTTCATCTCGGTCGCCGTTCCATGGGCATTGATGTAGCCGATATCCTCCGGTGTGATCCCCGCTTTGCCCACCGCCAGGCGCATCGCCCGCACGAGTCCCTCGCCGTCGTCTGGCAAGGCAACCTGATGGAAGGCATCAGCCGTATTCGCCATCCCGGCGATTTCGGCAAGGATCGTCGCCCCACGCGCCGTCGCACGATCATGGTCCTCAAGGACGAGCATGGCGCTCCCCTCTCCGAGCACGCAGCCGTTGCGGCGGAGGTCGAAGGGCTTCACCGCGTGTTGCGGGTCGTCGTTACGGTCGGAGAGCGCGCCCATCGCGGCGAATCCGGCGGAGACGATATCGCAGATCGGCGCCTCCGTTCCGCCGACGATCGCGACATCCGCCCGGCCGTCGGCGATGAGCCGGGCACCCTCGACGATGGCATTGGCCCCGCCGGTGAAGGATGACGCGATCGCGAAGTTCGGCCCCTTCGCCCCCAGATCGATCGCGACACAGCCCGGAGCCATGTTCGGGATGGCCATTGGCACGGCGAATGGCGAGATCCGGCGAGGTCCCTGATTCAGCAGGAGGCGGACGTTCTCGCTGTAGGTCTCGATGCCGCCCATCGCCGTACCGACCAGCACGGCGATCCGTTCCGGCGGCTGCGACGGGTCCAGCTTCGCCGCCGCGACCGCCTCTCGTGCCGCGACGACGGCGAACTGCGTCGCACGGTCCATCCGCCGGTGCTCCTTGCGGCCGAGGACGGTCGGGTCGAATCCTTTGACTTCAGCAGCAAACGTCGTCGGGAAGTCCGTTGCGTCAAAGCGCGTGATCGGCGCGATTCCGGTCTCACCGGCGATCAGGGCGGCCCAGGTGGTCGGCAGGTCGAGACCAAGCGCGGAGATCGTGCCCATGCCGGTTACGACGACGCGCCCGCCGGTTGCCCGGGTCTCCCTGGATGGGTGCATGCGGCGGACTCCCTCGCCTACCGGGAGGTCGGGACCGTGCTGGCGGCGCCGAAGATGAGCGATACGTTATGTCCACCAAACCCCATCGAGTTCGACATCGCCACGGTCGCCTGAACCGCCCGCGCGACGTTCGGGATGCAGTCGAGGTCACAGTCGGGGTCGGGCGTCACCTGGTTGATGGTTGGCGGGAGGATGCCATCACGCATCGCACAGAGCGTGATCACGGCCTCCAGCGATCCCGCTGTCCCCAGCAGGTGGCCGGTCATCGACTTCGTGGAACTGAGGGGGATCTGGTAGGCGTGGTCGCCAAAGGCCTTCTTCAACCCCTCGGTCTCCAGCTTCTCGTTGAGCTGCGTGGAGGTGCCGTGAGCGTTGATGTACTGGATGTCGGTGGGTGCGAGGCCCGCGTCGGCCAGCGCGAGGGCCATGGCGCGCGCGATTCCCTCGCCGCCCGGTCCCGGCTGGACCATGTGGTTGGCATCATCGGTCGTCGCATAGCCGCGGACTTCACCGAGGATCGTTGCCCCACGGTCGAGTGCGTGCTGCAGCTCCTCCATCACGATCACTGCCGCTCCCTCGGCCAGCACGAAGCCATCGCGGCCGGCATCGAAGGGGCGGCTGGCCCCGGCGGGATCGTCGTTGCGCGTCGAGAGCGCGCCCATCGCGTTGAACCCTGCCACCCCCATGCGCGTGATCGGCGCCTCCGAACCTCCGGCCACGATCACGTCGGCGCGGCCATCGCGGATCATCTGCAACGACTCGCCGATCGCATGCGCGGAACTGGCGCAGGCAGAGACGGCGGCGAAGTTCGGCCCCTTCGCGCCGAGGTCGATCGCGACGTTGCCGGAGGCCATGTTGGGCAGCATCATCGGCATGAAGAAGGGAGAGACGCGCTTCGGTCCCTGCGTGACGACCGTCTCGACACCTGCCTCCAGGGTCTCCATGCCGCCCATCGCGGAGCCGATCATGACGCCGACCCGGGTCGGGTCCGCGGCGATGTCGATCCCGGCCTGGGCAACGGCCTCCCGCGCGGCGACGATGGCAAGCTGGGAGTAGCGGTCGAGCCGGCGGTGCTCCTTGCGGCCAAGCGTGGCGGCAGGATCGAAGCCCTTCACCTCACCGGCGAAGGTCGTTTCGTAGCCGGTCCCGTCGAAGCGCGTGATCGGCGCGATGCCGCTGCGGCCCGACTTGATCGCGTCCCAGACTGCCGGGACATCGTTGCCCACCGCGCAGATCGCCCCCATGCCGGTGACCACGACGCGGCGGGCGTGGGGCGGAGCGGCAGGCGAGGTCGGGGTGGTCGATGAATCGCTCATTGAGAAGGGAACTCCCTTGGTGCACCGGCCGATGCACGATGTGTGGATGCACGGCGGACGATCGGCATGGGCGTATTCTACGCTGGCCGATGGGGCGTCAACCGCCCGTTCGGACACCCCGCATGGTTTGAAGCGACAGAGGAGGGCATGCTAACCTCTGCATTCGGCCGTCTCGAAGGTGTGGGCTGCTTATGCGGTCTTGAGCCAACGGTATGTGAGCCGGGAGCTGATCTGGCACGGGCCGTGGTCCGTGTTCTGTCGTCGGCACCCACCTGAGAGATCAGGTTCAAGGTTCCACATCGCGCCCGGCCTTCGA
>Ga0164243_10006400_pt1 | contig 17827 bp, 15 predicted proteins | sample OricompcompostOP_FD_108781 | JGI IMG/M metagenome (GOLD analysis project Ga0164243, IMG submission 108781) | Organic Plus compost microbial communities from Emeryville, California, USA - Original compost - Organic plus compost (OP) | ecosystem: Engineered > Solid waste > Mixed feedstock >... | reverse complement strand
TTCGACTATCAGTGCCCGCACTGCGTGCAGTTCGCGCGGCACATGGACCGCGTCGCCGAGACCCACCAGGGCAAGGTCGTCCAGTACTACATGATGCTGCCGGTGATGGAGTCGCGGATCCCGGGCTCCAAGAGCGCGGCGCAGGCGGCGATCGCCGCGAGCCAGCAGGGCAAGTTCAAGGAGATGCACCAGAAGCTGTTCGCGAGCCCCGGCGCGCTCTCGAAGGAGCACGTCCTCGGGTACGCGAAGGAGCTCGGGCTCGACGCCGCGAAGTTCGAGGCGGACTATGAGGCCGCGGCCGCGCAGGTCGTCACGGACACCGCGCAGGCCGAAGCGGCCGACGTGCACGCGACGCCGACCCTGTTCTTCAACGATCGCCGGTACGAGGGGCCGCAGGACGCCGCCTACATCGGCATGTGGATCGATGAAGAGCTGGCGGTGAATCGATGACCGGCGGGCTCCGTCCAACGGCCATGCTCCGCGCCCTGATCTTGTCTGCCTGCGCTGCCCTCCTGCTCGTCGCCAGCCCCGCCGCCGCCGAGGTCCTGAAGGTCGGCGATCGGCTCGCCGAGCTCGACGGCGCGGTCGACGCGCGCGGCAAGGCGTTCCGCCTCAAGGCCTACAAGGGCAAGTGGGTGCTCGTCACCGTCGGTGCCGAGTGGTGCAAGCCCTGCGCGAAGGAGCTGCCGACGTGGGACAAGCTCGCGGGCGAGCTCAAGGGCAAGGTCACGTTCATCGCTGTCGGCATCGATGACGAGATCGAGGCCTCCAAGCGCTTCCACAAGAAGCTCAAGCTCAAGAACATGACGCTCGTGTACCTGCCCTCGGATCAGGGCGTGGTCGCGCGCTACGGCGCTGACACGATGCCTACGACGTTCGTCGCCGACAAGCACGGGGTCGTGCGGTTCGTGAAGAAGGGGTTCGAGGAGGGCGACGCGAGCGGCGAGTACAAGAAGATGAAGGCGCAGCTCGCCAAGCTCGTGAAGTAGCGCGAGCGCCTGCGGCTCGAGGCACGCGTGGCGTGATCGCTCACGCCGCGGCGGGGCTCACGATTCGGCCTGGGCCTTCAGCGCCTCGGCCTGCTGGTGCGCGCGCAGCGCCTCGATGATCTCGTCGAGGTTGCCGTCCATGATCGCCGGCAGGTTGTGCTTCGTCAGGCCGATGCGGTGATCGGTGACGCGGTCCTGCGGGAAGTTGTACGTGCGGATCTTCTCCGACCGGTCGCCGGAGCCGACCTGCGACTTGCGTGCGGCGGCCTCGGCGGCCATCTGCCGCTCGCGCTCGACCTCGAGGATCTTCGCGCGCAGCAGCTTCATCGCCTTCGCGCGGTTCTTGATCTGCGAGCGCTCGTCCTGGCAGGCGACGACGGTGCCGGTCGGGAGGTGCGTGATGCGGACGGCGGAGTCGGTCGTGTTGACGTGCTGGCCACCCGCACCGCTCGACCGGTACGTGTCGATCTTGAGGTCCTTCTCGTCGATCTTGACGTCGACCTCCTCGGCCTCGGCGAGCACGGCCACCGTCGCGGCCGACGTGTGGATCCGGCCCTGGGCCTCGGTCGCGGGGACGCGCTGGACGCGGTGGACGCCCGACTCGTACTTCATCTTCGAGAACACGTCCTTGCCCTCGATGAGGACGACGATCTCCTTGTAGCCGCCCGCGGTGCCCTCGGACATGGACATGATCTCCATGCGCCAGCCCTGGCGCTCCGCGTAGCGGGTGTACATGCGGTAGAGGTCGCCCGCGAACAAGGCGGCCTCGTCACCGCCCGTACCACCTCGGATCTCGACGATGGCGTTCTTGCCGTCGTTCGGGTCCTTGGGCAGGAGCAGGATCTTGATCTCGTGCTCGGCCTCGAGCCGGCGGGCCTCGAGCTGCAGGACCTCGTCACGCGCGAGCTCGCGCAGCTCGGGATCGGTCTCCGCGTCGGCCATCTGCCGCGCCTGCGCGAGATCGGCGAGGAGCTTCTGATAGCCCTTCCACGCGAGGATCAACGGATCGATGTCCGCGTGCTCGCGCGAGAGCTTGAGGAACTCGGAGCGCTTGTTGATGACCTCGGCGGTGCCGAGGAGCGCACCGAGCTCCTCGTGACGGCGCTCGAGCGCCGCCATCTTGTCCTTGAAGTTCTGCTGGTCGAACATCGTCGACCACCCGACCCGGGATTACGACTTCTTCGCGTACTTCTTGTTGAAGCGGTCGATCCGGCCGGCGGTATCGAGCAGCTTCTGCTTGCCCGTGAAGAACGGGTGGCAGTTCGAGCAGATGTCGATGCCGAAGTCGCCACGGGTCGAGAACGTCTCGTGGACGGCACCGCAGGCGCAGGTGATGCGCGCGGGACGATAGTGCGGGTGGTTGGCGGTATCCTTCATCGGAAGACTCCGTTGCCTGGCGCGAGGCCAGGGGCTCGGGTGGGTGTCGCGTACGCGACGGAGCCCGGATTTATAGGGATGGCCGGGCCCAAATGCAAGCCTCCCCCTTCGCGGAGTGGCTTGCTATGTCAGCGAAACTACGAGGGCTGGCGGATCCCTGGCGCGTCACGACCCGAGCCCGCGGCCGCCGAGCCGGGCCGGGGCGCGGTCGGGGTACAGCGGCAGGAGCTCGTGCCCGATCCGGAGGTCGTGGACCGTGCGGTAGCGCGTCGCGAGATCGAGGCTCACGTAGATCTTGTTCGCGTCGTAGAGGCCGAAGCTCGTCGAGACGACGATCTGCTCGTCGCCGACGCACTCGTAGCCCTCGGGCACGACGTCGTGACCGTAGATCGAGATGGTGCCGCCGAGCGCGTGCAGGAACCGGCGGGCCTCGTCCGCGGTCGCCGAGCGCGCCCACAGGATCTTGCCGACGACTGGCGTGTCGAGCACGTCGAGCGGGCTCGCGTAGCCCTCCCCGGACAGGTCCGCGGCCTCGAGATCCGCGATCGAGTCGACGATGGCCGCGGGCGCACCGTGCGTGAACACGGCGCCGCACTTGCTGACCGCGGCGAGCGCGAACGTCTGGATGATGCTGCGCATCCGCGCGGTGCCGGCGGGCCCGAGGATCTGCTCGAGCAGCGCGACCTCGTCGGCCGCGAACTTCGCGGTGTGCGGTCCGCCGATGTGACCGTGCTCGTGGTTGCCGAGCAGCGCGTGCACGCGCCCGGGGTACTGCGCGGCGAGCCCCGCGTACGCGATCATGACCTCGCCCGACGCATCGCGATAGTACTCGCCGAGGAAGTCGGGCCAGTCCTCCGGATCGATGTGCGGTCCGTGGATCAGATCGCCGGTGAACAGGAGGTGCGCGTCGCCATGGTGACGATCCAGCGCCTCCTCGAACACCTGGACCATGCGCTGGAAGTCGCGCATGCAGCCTTGCAGATCCGTGCACACGAGGAGCCGACCGTGGTCGGGTAGTCGCAGCACGCGGGCCATCCCCGGTCACGCTACCAAGAACGTGCAAGGTCCCGATAGCTGGTCCCCGGAGAATCGAGCATGTGGGACACTACCGACGATGCAAGCGCGACGCGTGAGAGCGATCGTGACGGGCCGCGTGCAAGGCGTCTCGTACCGCGCGACCACCGCCGACGAGGCCGAGCGACTCGGCCTCGTCGGCTGGGTCAGGAATCTCCCGGATGGCTCGGTCGAGCTCGAGGCCGAGGGCGAGCCCGCGCGCGTCGCCGAGCTCCTGCGCTGGTGCGAGCATGGCCCGCCCGCGGCGCGCGTGACGCACGTGACGGTCGAGGAGCGCGCGCCGACCGGCGAGGACGCGCGGTTCACGATCCGTCGGTGACGTGCTCGCGCGCCATCGCCTCGCGTTCTAGGGATCCACCACGAGCTCGGCGCGCGCGAACGTCGACAGCGGCAGCGCCGGACCGACCGTGCGCGCGACGTGGCCGGCGGGCACCGTGTACGGCACGCACTGCTCGCCCGTGCTGATGTGGAACAGGGCGCCCGTGTGCGGCGCCTCGAGCGCGTGAAGCGTCTGCCCGGCGGGGCCCAGCGCGGTCGCGATCGTCGGCTCGGGAACGCACGCGCCCTCGCGCACGATCGCGGTCGGCTGCGCCGCGGTGCACGCCGCGTCGGTGAACAGCGGGAGCGCGTCGACGATCGCGGCGGGGATGCAGTACGAGGTACCGTCGAGCTCCGCGCGGCGGCAGTCGACGCCGAGCGCCGCGTCGTGGAGCAGCGGATCGCGCAGGCGCAGCGCACCGTCGGTCACGTGGATCGGCTGGATCCGACCGGCCGCGGGATCTGGAACGCGATCGAGCGGCGCGAGCGCGAGCGTGGGGCCGGCGGCGTAGAACCGATCGTTCGTCGAGACCACCACGTCGACGCAGGCACCGCCGACCTGCTGGTAGAGCAGCGGTACCTCGATCTCCTCCGCGACAGAGTGATACGACGTGCAGCCAGACGACTCGTCGAAGTAGCGGACGCGGGTCGGCGGCTCCTGCCCGATGCCCACCTGGATCGCGAGCTCCCGGCACGCCGCATCCCGGAAGTAGCGCGCGGACACGGCGTCGTCGGGCGGGCAGGCGGTCGTCGCCGCGCCGGGGCGCTCGTCGAGCGCGCACGGGACGTCGAGCTCGAGATCGCGTAGCGCGGTCGGCACCTGTAGCCCGTCCGCGCTGGCGTAGCCCGAGACCGCGAGGTGGTGGCCCTGCGCGAGCTCCGGTCGGGTCACGCGCACGAGGCCGGCGCGATCGATCTCCTCGCCGAGCGCGTAATAGGTGAAGCCGGCGCCGTTGTACGGGCCGAGGCAGGCGCCGTCGCGGAGCTCCCAGTACATCTCGGCGGGGCGTGTCGGCCCGACCACCCGGTACAGCCGCGACGGGTGCCAGGTGCGCTCGAGCCAGTAATGGCGCAAGCCGTACACCGGTGCGGGCGCTCCCTCCGGGGCGCGCGCGTGCAGCTGCGTGCAATCCGCGGTGATGTACACGGCCTCCGCGGCGTCGGGCGTGCAGTACGTCACCCCGTCGGACCATCGCCGCGGCGTGCACCGCTCGTCGCGCACGCGATCGTGGAACCAGCGCGTCTCGACCTCGTCGGTGGCCTGGTCGTACACGTAGCGATACAGCGCCAGCCGGCTCCCGCTCCGCGCCACGCCGGGATCGAGCGCGACGTCCTCGCCGCAGGCGGTGACGGCGAGCAGCAGCGCGAACGGCAGGCGGCGCATCGCTGACAGGATAGCGGCAATCCGCGCCTGCGGGATGTCGGCTCCCGCGACCTACTTCTCGAGCCCGAGCAGATCCTGCGCTTCCGGATCGGGCGGGCGGCACACGACGCGATCGACGGTAGCCATCTTCGCGTGGATCACGTCGCACACCGGCGTGAACGACGCCTTCTGGAACGCGCGCAGCGACGCCTGGTTGTCGGCCGAGATCAGCGCCCACGAGCGGTACGCATCCGTCGCGCGCAGCTCCCGCGCGAGGTACTCGAGCATCGCCGGGCCGACGTTCCGCCCGCGCGCGGCGGGAGACACGTACACGCTGTGGATGTAGACGTCGTACTTCGACATCCGCAGCGTGCGACCGAGCTCGGGGGCGTCGATCGGACCGCGCGCCGCCCACGCGACGCCGGCGGGACGGATGCCGAGCGTCGCCAGCACGGCGATGTCGCCGCGGCGCCACAGGTTGCGCGCGGTGATCTCGTCGAGCGACAGCTGCTCCACGAGCTCCGCGCGCGCCGCCTCGTCGAGCTGGTTGTAGTCCGCCTCGGTGAACACCTTCAGCTCGAGGCCCGGCGGCGGCTCGATGCCGCGCGTCCACAGCTGTCCGCGGTACAGGCAGTAGCGATCGTATTGCGCGACGCTCGCCGCCGCGCTGCGGATCCGCGTCCACGCGGCGCGAGCCTGCGCGGCCGCGACCGCGGGAGTCTCGCGCGCCCGACGCGCCCGACGCGCGACGCTCGAGACCGTGCGCCCCACCGAGGCGGTCGCCGACTGACCCCAGATCCGGACCGCGACGGCGGGCTGCTTCGACGCGGGCAGCGCGGGCAGCGCGTACTCGCCGGCGCCGGTGACGACGTCGAGCGCGATCTGGCCGCGCGAGCGCGCCGCGAGCGCCTCGGCGTGGAGCAGGCGGGCCGACGCCCGCGAGCCCGCCTGCGGATCGACCGCCATCGCGAGCACGACCGCGCGATCTCCGTCGTCGACGACGAGCGCCGCGGCGCACGCCTCTCCGTGCGCGTCGTCGAGGCGCGCGAGGCGCACCCGGCCTTGCTTGCCGAGCTCGAGCGCGACCTCCTCGAGCAGCGCGTTCGCTTCTGGATCCGCGATCGGCGAGGGCTCGTCGCGCTCGCCCCACTCGAGGCGGGACAGCCGGCGCAGCGCGCTCATCCCCTTGCGCAGCTGCGCGAGGTCGTCGCCATATGTCGTCACGACGCCGGACGTGTCGGTCGCGTCCGGAGGCGCGAGCGCGAGCGCGATCCGGTTGGCGCCTCCCGCGGACGGCGTCGTCTCGACGGTGAACCCGGCCGGCGCGAGGCGCTGTACGAGGTTCGCGCGGACGCGCGACGGATCGGCGAGTGGCTCGAGCTCGAGCAGGTCCCAGCTGTCCTGCTCGTCGATCAGCGCCCGCGCGATCCTCCCAGCCGGGCCGCGCGAGCAGGTCGAGCGCGGGAGGCCGCGGGCCGGCGTCGCCGATCATCCGCAGCTCGCGCGTGTCGAGCAGGGCGACCTTCACGGTGCGGCGATACAGGGGCGCGAGACACACGATCTCTCCCGCGGCCTCGCCGGTGGTCGCGCGCCCCACGAGCACGTGGAGCTCGGCCGCGAGCGTGTTGTGATAGGCGTGCCACCACGGCAGCAGCCAGTCCGGTCCGCGAAACAGCGCTCCTGCACCGGGACCGGCGAGCTCGCGCCACGGGGCTTCGATGGCGCGCAACCCCGCGAGGTCGCGCACCACGGTTACATCGATCGCCATGCGCCTCGCGACGTTACCACGATGGACGAGGGCTTTCGCGTTTCCATCCGCAACGCTGCTCGTTGCAGATGTCGACTTCAGATCCCCGGTTCCAGCGTCCATGAGGGGCAACTGTGCACGCGAAGTGCCGGGTCGCAACGTGCGTCGCGCGAGCGTGCGAGGGCGGCGGACGCCGCGCCTCCGAGTGCCTGCGCCGATCTCCGATCAGGCGCGGCGGAGCACGCGCGCGAAGAAGCCGTCCGTGCCGTGACGGTGGGGCGTCACGGTGAAGCTCGTCCCGTCCCCGAGGTCGGTGGCGCGCTCGCCCAGCACGTCGGCCAGCGCCACCGGCGCGAGATCGGCGTGCGCGCCAGCGAACGCGTCCACGACGTCCTGGTTCTCGATGCGCAGCAGCGTGCACGTCGCGTACACGATCCGGCCTCCCGGCGCGCACAGCGAGTACGCGCCGTCGAGGATCTCCCTCTGCCGCGCGGCGAACGTGGCGAGGTCCTCCTCGCGCAGCCGCCACCGCGCCTCGGGGTTGCGGCGGAGTGCGCCGATCCCCGAGCACGGCGCGTCCACGAACACGACGTCGGCCTTGCCGCGCAGGGCGTCGAGCGCGGGCGGCCACGCCCCCGCCTCGAGGTGGAGCGCCTGCGCGTTCGCCACCGTCGCGCGGCGCGCGCGCCGCCTGAGCTCGTCGAGCTTGTGCTTGTCGACGTCGCTCGCGATGATGCGACCGCGCCCGCCGAGCCGCGCCGCGATCGCGAGCGTCTTGCCGCCGGCGCCCGCGCACAGGTCGATGACGAGCGGCCGGGGCTCGGCGAGCCCGCCGATCGCGAGATCGGCGAGCAGCTGGCTGCCCTCGTCCTGCGCCTCCATCGCGCCGCGCTTGAACGCCGCCGTTCCGAACAGGTTCGTGCGCGTCTCGACGTGGAGCGCCGTGTCGCACCACCGGCCCGGCGAGGTCTCGAGGTTCTCTCCCCGCAGCTCCTCGGCCAGCTGCTCGCGCGTGGTCACGAGCAGGTTCGCGCGCACGGTCATCGGCGCGCGCTGGTTCAGCGCCAGCGCGAGCGCCTCGGCCTCGTCCCCCCAGTCGGCGACGAGCCGCGCCGCGAGCCAGTCGGGTAGCGACGCGGCGAGCGCGATCCGGGAGACCAGGCGCCGCTCGGTGGCGATCGCGTCGTCGACCGTCGCCACCGCGTTCCAGTCGAGCCCGCGCTCGGCCTGCGCCGCCTTCTCCGGCGGCACCAGCTTCTCGAGCACGAGGAGCGCGAGCAGGCGCTCGAGATCCTTCGGGGGCTTCTTCACCTTCCGGCCGCGATCGAGTGCGGCGTCGATCCGGCGGAGATGCCGCACGAGGCCGTACAGCGTCTCGCCGATGAACCGGCGCTCGTGGGAGCCGATCCACTTCTCCTTGCGGAACGTCTGGGCGAGCCGGTCGGTGACGAAGCCCCAGTCCATGCGCGTGCGCTGCCACAGCTCGAGCAGCAGCGCGCGCAGCCGCCCTCCGTCGACCACGGTGGCGGCGAGCTTCCGGTCGGCGATCTGCGTACTCCCTTCGGGAGAGCGGCGCGTCCGTCGTTCGCCGGACGTGCGATCGGTTCGGTCCACGGGGCTCACGACAGGGAGCGGTAGTCCTCGAGGATCAGGAACAGCGGCACCAGCCCGTGCGCGCCGAGCTGACGCACCGTGGACAGGCCGTCCGCGATCCGATCGATCTTGTCGCGGTTCCTCGTGACGAACTCCGGCCCGGCCGCGAGGTGCTCGATCGATTGCTGCCGCACGTTCGACGCCTCGCGCTCGATCGACGCGTAGAACCGCCGCTCCCACGCGTTGGCCGGCACCTGGGCGGCGAGGATCTCGTCGAACGTGTCGACGTGGAGCTCGCGCCCGACGCGGTGAAGCGCCGACGCGGCGTCGTCGAGCCGGGCCTTGCCGTCGCGCACCGCGGCGAGCAGCGCGAACACGTTCTTGAGCAGCGGGGCGCGAGCGAGCAGGTCGGCCACCTCGACCGTGAACCCGCGGCCGACGTACTCCTGCTGGCGCGCGTCGTGGGCGAGCCGCGCGGTCGGATCGAGCGCCGCGACGAGGGCGTCGGACGCGGCCGAGAACTTCGGCTTGAGCGCCGCGACGTCGTCCGGCTCGAGCTTCCACGTGGGCTCGTTCCAGATCCACCACCGGAGCAGGCTGCGGTGGATCTCCTCGAACGCGAGGAGCGCGGCGTACTGATCCTGCGCGGGCACCTGGTAGTCCGCGCCGTGCACCGCCGCGCGGAACGCCTGCCCGTCGAGCAGCTCGTCGATCATGAAGTAGCGGATCACGAGCTCCTCGAACGAGGCGCTGGTCTCCTTGCTGAGCCCGACGAGCAGCGTCAGCCCGGCCTGGTTGATCATCGCGTTGGTGACGACCGTGGCGATGATCTCGCGGCGCAGCCGGTGGTTCGCGACCTGATCGCGGAACCGCTCGACCGCCATCGGCGGGAAGTACGAGAACAGGAACGGCTGGAACAGCGGCAGGTCCGGAATCCGCGACGCGAGGACGCGCCCGAGCAGGTCCATCTTCGTGTGCGCGAGCAGCACGGCGAGGATGTTGCGCGGCAGGCCCTTGCCGGCCGCGAGCCACGCGCGCAGCTCCTCGTCGGGCGGGATGCGCTCGGCGATGCGATCGAGGCCGACCTTGTCGAGATACGACAGCACGTCGAGGAACAGCTCGCCGTGCTTCTTGCTCCGGATGTGGGCCATCGAGAGCAGCGCGGACTGCAGGTAGTTGTTCCGCGTGCAGGCCGCGGCGACGTCCGCCTCCATCTCGCGCAGGAGCGTGTTGCGCTCCTCGCGCGTCATCTCGCCCGACGCCATCATCGGCGAGAACAGGATCTTGAGGTTGACCTCGTGGTCGCTGCAGTCGACGCCCGCGGAGTTGTCGATCGCGTCGGTGTTGCACCGCCCGCCGAGGAGGCTGTACTCGGTGCGCGCGCGCTGCGTGACCGCGAGGTTCGCGCCCTCGCCGAGCACCTTGGCGCGGAGCTCGTTGCCGTTGACGCGGACGTGATCGTTGACCTTGTCACCGACCTCGCCGTGGCTCTCGGTCGACGCCTTGACGTACGTGCCGATGCCGCCGAACCACAGCAGGTCGACGTCGAGCGTGAGGATGGCGCGCACGATGTCGGGCCCGGTGACGACGTCCGCCGTGAGGCCGAGCATCGTCTTGGCCTCGGGCGACAGCCGGATCTCCTTCGCCGCGCGCTCGTACACCCCGCCACCCTGGCTGATCAGCCGCGCGTCGTAGTCGGTCCACTGCGAGCCCGGCGTCTTGAACAGCCGCTGGCGCTCCGCGTACGAGGTCGCCGGATCCGGGTTGGGATCGAGGAACACGTGCTTGTGGTTGAACGCCGCGACCAGGCGCATCTGGTCGTTGAGCAGCATGCCGTTGCCGAACACGTCCCCGGACATGTCGCCGACGCCGGCGACGCGCACCGAGGTCTTGCGCATGTCGATGCCCATCTCGCGGAAGTGGCGCTCGACGTTCGTCCACCCGCCACGCGAGGTGATGCCCATGCCCTTGTGGTCGTAGCCGGCGGAGCCACCCGACGCGAACGCGTCGTCGAGCCAGAAGTCGTAGCTCTGCGAGATCGCGTTGGCCGTGTCGGACAGGTGGGCCGTGCCCTTGTCCGCCGCGACGACGAGGTACGGATCGTCGCCGTCGTATCGGATCACGCCCGGCGGCGGGACGATCTGGCTGCCGACGTAGTTGTCGGTCACGTCGAGCAGGCCGGAGATGAAGACCTGGTACTGCGCGCGCGCTTCCTCGCGCGTCGGGGCGGTCTTGCGCGTGACGAAGCCGCCCTTCGCGCCCTGGGGCACGATGATCACGTTCTTCAGCGCCTGCGTGCGCTGCAGGCCGAGCACCTCGGTGCGGAAGTCGTCGGCGCGGTCGCTGTGGCGGAGCCCACCACGCGCGACCTTGCCGCCGCGCAGGTGGATGCCCTCGACGCCCGGTGCGTGGACGTAGATCTCGTAGACCGGGGACGGGCGCGGCATGTGCTCGACGAGCCCGGACTCGATCTTGATCGCGATCGTCTCGCCGCGTCCCGGACGGTAGTAGTTCGTGCGGCGCGTGGCCTCGAGGAGGTCGAGGAAGTAGCGGAGGATCAGGTCCTCCTGGATCACCGTGACGCGCTCGAGCATCTCGTCGTACTCGGCGGCGAGCGGCGGCAACAGCTTCTCCGCGCGGACCTCGGCAGGCTCGGGGAGCTCGGTCGAGAACTTGGTCTCGAAGTACCTGACGAGCAGCGACGCGAACTGCGGGTGCTTGAGCAGGGTCTCGTCGACGCTCTGCCGGCCGAAGCCCTGGAACACCTGCACGAAGTAGTTGCGGTACGTGATCAGCAGATCGATCTGCTTCCAGTCGAGCCCGGCGAGGTAGCCGAGACCGAGCAGCTGATCGTCGGAGATCTGCCCGACCAGCACGCGCTGTGCGATCGCGCCGAGCCGCTCGAGCGTCTCCTCGTCGTCGATCTTGCGTCCGTCGGCGCCGGTGATCTCGAACCCGGTGATGTAGATCTCGGGCCCGGTGCCGGGCTCGAGGCGCTCGGCGAGCCGGCTCGTCGTGCGCAGCGCCATCCGGTGCAGGGACGGGACGACGTCGTTGAGGAGCAGCTCCTTGTGCGACACGATCCGCAGCTGGGTGTGCCGCGCCTCGCCCTCGCCCACGGTGACGAGCGCGACGCGCAGCCCCTCCGCGGCGTCGAGCTTCTCGAGCAGGCTGATGTCGAGCAGCGCGATCTCCGGCGACAGCGTGCCCTTGTAGGACTCGGGGAAGCGGGTTCCCCAGCGGTTCCAGATGTCCTGCGCCGTCGCGCCGCTCTCGCTCCGGTTGCGGTAGCGGCGGAACACGAGCGCTCGCAGGCGATCGTCCCAGCTCGCGAGCAGGTTCTCGAGCTCCTCCGTGAGCGTCTCGAGATCCGCGTCGGTGACGTTCGGGCGGTACTTGCCGACCGTGAAGTGCAGTCGGATGGGCGACTCGTCGTCGGTCTCCGCCCGGTACTCGCGCATGTGTGGCACGTCGAGGAACGTGCGGATCTCCTCGCTGACCTCGGCGCGCAGCGCCTCGGAGAAGCGCATCCGCGGCACGACGCACACGATGGTGATGCGGCGGCCACCCGGGCGTCGCCACACGAACACGCGCGCGTGATCCTTGGCCTCCGCGAGGCGGAACTGCTCCGCGATGTTCTTGATCTCGTCGATGCGCCAGTAGAAGAGGTCCTCGAGCGGCAGCGAGTCGAGGATCGCCACGGTCTTCGCGTACGCGTAGCTCCCGGGCTGGTCCTCGGACTTGCGCATCACCTCCTTGATGCGCTTGCCGACGACGGGCACGCGGCGATTCGCCTGCTTGAGCGCCTTCGTCGACATCTGGCCGATGAACACGTGCTCGCCGATCGGCGTACCGTCGGGGCCGCGCTCCGCGACGCCGAAGTAGCGGACCTGGCTCACCGAGCGCACCGTCGTCATGAAGTCGGTGCGGTAGAACGAGTAGACCTCCTCGCGCGTCTTGCGGGTCGCGACGATCTCGCCGATGACGTCCTCGAGCGTCTCTTGCGCGGGGGCAGCGAACAGGCCGAGGCGGTGCTCCATGTGGCGCGCACCGTTGCCGTTCCCGTTGCCATGCGTGTGCGGGAACCAGGCGTAGCCGAGGAGGATGAAGTTGTCGTCCTTGAGCCAGTCGATCAGCTCGACCGCCTCGCCGGCCTCGCGCTCGCGCTGGCCCGCCTGGTCGGCCTTCGTCAGATCGAGGACCGGCAGCTGCTGCGACTCGCGCGCGCTCGGCATCGACGGATCGAGCCCGGCGAGCTTGCACAGCCGCGCCCGCGTCTCGTCGAGCTTCTGCATCATCGGGTAGCGGTCACGGTTGACCTGCAGGGTGAGCTCGAGCCGCTGCTCGAGATCCTTGCGCAGCTCCTCGCGCTGCGCGGCCGGGATCGGCGAGACCTGGAGGTAGACCTGCGAGTAGCGGGTGCCCCGCGCGGTGTCGACGCCCGTGACCTGATCACGGTCGTGGACGACGCCGTGGATCGGGTGCAGCACGAACTGCAGCTGCAGCCCCTTCTCGCGGAGGAACGACTTGATCGTGCGAATGATGAACGCGCAGTCCGGAAGCCGCGTCTCGATCACCGTCGACGGCGTCTCCTCGGGGAGCAGCGTCGCCTGCGGGTCGTGGATCACGACCTTCACGGTGCGGGTGAAGTCCTCCTCGAGGAACGCGAGGCGATCCATCACGAACGCGAGCAGGTGTTGCGGCTCGACCTCGCTCAGGACCTCGGGGGGAATCGCGCGGACGTACGAGCGGATGTACGACTCGAGGCGATCACGGTGCGACTCTTTGACGGACTGCTGTGCCAGCGACAGAACCTGTCGCACGACCTCTGTTTGCATGACGCGGGCACACTAACAGGTTCGATGTCGCGCGACGAGTCACCGCGACGAGACGGAGCGTCGCCCGCGCACCTGGCGCGCCGCGTTACAGTGCGCAGATGCTGCGCGCGATGATGACGCTCGGTCGCTGGCTCGGCCCGTGGGCGGATCCGGGCGTGGCGCCGCGCGTCAACGTGCGGGACGAGCGAGAGGGCGATCTCCGGATCCGGTGCTACGGTGGCGATCGTCCGCGTTCGACGTATCTCGTCGCCCCGGGGCTGCACTACGCGGGACCGGACGATCCGCGCATGGACCGGTTCTGCCGCGTCCTCGCGGCGACCGGGCACGTCGTGATCGCGCCGTTCGTGCCCGACTATCTCGCGCTGACCCCGTGCGCGCGCGCGATCGAGGACTTCGCGCGGGTGTTCGCGGTGCGCGCGCGGTGGAGCGACCAGCGGCCGATCGTGTTCTCGATCTCGTTCGGCTCGTTGCTCGCGCTCGCCCTCGCGGCGCAGCACGGCGAGCAGATCGAGCGCCTCGTGCTGTTCGGCGGCTACGCCGACTTCCACGATACGCTCCGATTTTGCCTGACCGGCGAGGTGGGGTCGGGGCGCACCGCGCGACGCGATCCGCTGAACCAGCCGGTCGTGCTGATGAACCTGCTCGCGCACCTCGAGCCGCGCTGCGCCGATCCCGACGCCGTGTCGACGGGCTGGCGGCGCTACGTCGAGCGCACGTGGGGACGCCCGGAGATGAAGGACCGCGCGCGCTTCGGCGCGATCGCCGAGGAGCTCGCTGCGGAGGTGCCCGCGAGCGTGCGCGAGCTGTTCCACATCGGAGTCGGCACGCGACCTGGCGCCGCCGAGCTCGCGCTGCCGGCGCTGGCGCAGTTCGACGCGCGCGCGCTCGATCCCACGCCGTACCTGCCGCGCATCCGCGGACGCGTCGACCTGGTCCACGGCGCGGACGACGACGTGATCCCGTTCGAGCAGAGCCACGCGCTCGCGGCGCGCCTCGTCCACGCCGACGTCCGCGTCCACATCACCGGCCTGTACGGACACACCGGCGCGCAGCGGCCCCGCCTGTCCATGGCGGCGAAGGAGCTGCTCACGCTCGTCCGCGTGCTCCGCGTCCTCGCGGGCTGACGAGCGCGCGGCGCGTCGCTTCTACGTCCGGCCGACGGCGGCGTGCGGCGGTGTCGCGCGCTATAACCGAGGGCGTGCGGCACGCAGTCCTCGTTCTCGCGCTCGTCGCTTGCGGCAACCCGGCGCGGACCGGCACCTCCGGCCCCGTACCGAGCGGTGCGGGCAGCGGCGCGGTCCCCGTGACGGGCACCTCGGGCGGCGGGGACGCGTCCGAGGCGGGGCCGCTCGCGGCGCGCGACGTCGGCGTCCCCGTGACGACCTGCGTGTTCCACCCCGGGACCGCGACGTACTTCACGTGCACCAACAGCGCCGCGGGCTCGTGCTTCCATTTCGGCCCGGCGTGCGCGCCCGCGGACGGGTGCATGTTCGACCCGACCGATCGCACGTACAAGCAGTGCGCGCAGGCGAGCGAGGGCCGTTGCGAGCGCTGGGGGAGCGCGTGCGCTCCGGAGACCCGGTGCATGTTCGATCCGCGCGACGGGTATCACCGCACGTGCGAGGAGCCCGCGGGCGGGGCGTGTCGGCGCTTCGGCGCGCTGTGTGCGCCCTGAGCGTCGGCGACGGACGCGCCGTTCACGTCGGCGCGGCGAGGTGACGCCTGCGTCCGCGCCGCCCGCGATCGGCACCGATCAGTTCGCGTCGCCTGCGCTCGGCGCGCTCGTGGGACGGATGCGCGTCGCCATCTTCATGCGCATGCGCGCGGTCTGATCCTGCGCGCTCATCTCGCTCGACATCTCGTGAGCGAGCTCGGCGTCGAGCGCGAGGCGCGCGAGATCGACGGTGCCCTTGCCGGTCCCCTCGCCGCGCAGGCCCGAGACGCGGACCGTGGTGCCGTTCTGCGTGACGGTCTGGTCCTTGCCTCCGAGCTCGGTGCGGCTCGTGAACGCGAACCGGCCCCCCTCGCGCGAGACGAGCGTGAATGTCGTGGTGGTGGTCAGCTCGAGGCCACCCTGCTCGAACGTCTTCTGCTGCGTCCAGCTCGCGCCGAGGCCGACGGGCTCGTCGGGCAGCGGCATCGCGATCTGCTCGATGCTCCGCGACAGGTTGTCGATCTGCGTCGCGAGCGCCGGGGGCAGCCGGCGGTCCCCCGGCTCGATCGCCAGCTCGCGGAGCGCGCCGTTCGACGCGAGCGTGCCGGTGGTGACGAGCCCGCGCATCAGCTGCATCGCGTCGTCGAGCTGCGCCGCCGGGACGAGGCTCCCCTCGCGATCCCGCGTGGTCATGTCGACGATCGTCGCGCGGAGCTTCGCCGTTCCGTCGGCGAGGACGTCGTCGATCGCGAGCTCCGTCGTCATCACGAAGCTCGGCAGCGTCCCACCCTGGCCCCCGGCGTCGACGTCGACGTCGAGGACGACCTCGAGGTGGGTGCGCGTGCCTTTCGCGACGCGATAGCGAAGCGGCTCGTACGGCGGCATGCCCGGCGAGACGACGTGCACGCTGCCCGGCGCCGGCGGCGGAGGAGGCGGCGGTTTCTCCGCGGGCTCGTTCCCGCACGCGGCGATCACGGACGCGGCCAGCGCGATCGGCAGCGCTTTCATGGTGCAGGCAGGATCCGCCTGTCGGCACTCCGGAGCAAGGATTCGCGTTTGTGGAAGGATCCTCACGTGTTCCGCGATGCTGACAGCAAATGCACCGGGACCTACACGTCGGTCTTGACGAGATTGGAATTGAAAAGCAATATCAATCTCGAAGCCGTGTTGATCTGCCTCTGCCATCCGACCTCGGACCGTGACGTCGACGCGATCATCGACGACGGCGCGCGCACCGTGCAGGAGATCGGGCAGCGCTGCGGGGCCGGAACCGGCTGCGGGGCGTGCCTCGAGGATCTCCGGGATCGCCTGGTCGCCAAGGGCGCGAACGGCTGTCCTCGCGATTGTGCGGGCGACCTCGTCTCGGTAAGGTCGCGGCCTTAGCGCGTCACGACGTCCGTGGCGCGCGCGACTGACCAGCGAGGCGTCATGAAGGGCAACGAAGAGGTGCTCACGCTCCTCAACAACCTGCTCACCAACGAGCTGACGGCGATCAACCAGTACTTCATCCACGCGAAGATGTGTGAGAACTGGGGGTACGAGCGGCTCGCGGCCAAGATCCGCCTGGAGTCGATCGACGAGATGCGGCACGCCGACGAGGTGATCGATCGCATCCTGTTCCTCGAAGGGGTGCCGAACCTCCAGCGCTACCACAAGCTGCGCGTCGGCGAGACCGTGAAGGAGCAGCTCGAGAGCGACCTCCAGCTCGAGTACGCCGCGATCGCGTTCCTCAACCAGGGAATCGAGCTCACGCGCAAGGTCGGCGACAACGCGAGCGAGGACCTGATGAAGCGGATCCTCGTCGCCGAGGAGCAGCACACCGACTGGCTCGAGACGCAGCTCGAGCTGATCCGCCAGGTGGGCGAGCAGAACTACCTGGCGCAGCAGATGATGAACAAGTGACAGCGACGCCGGCGCGCGCGTGCCATCGTGGCAGCGAGATCGTCGGCGATCGTCGATAACCCCGCGAGCTCGCGGTGGCGGCGCTGGCCGCCGGGTTGCAAGTGCAGGCCGGCATGACGCCGTTGCGCTCGCTGACGACGGGGCTCCTGGGCTCGTGTCTCTGGCTGCTGATGTTCCTCGTGATGAAGGGGGATCCGGCGCCGCTGCCGAGTCCGCCTCCGACGCCGAGCGCGTCGGCGCCGATCGCGGTGTCGGGGACGATCATCGACGTCGCGCCCGGAGTGCACGACGTCGCCTCGCTCGTGCGGCTCGCGCCCGGCGAGCGCGTGATCTCCGTCGATGGCAAGCCCGTCGCGAGTGATCTCGCGGCCGGGGAGGCGATCGCGCAGCTACCCCGCGGCAAGGGGCGCTACATCGACCTCTCCGTCGCCTCGGCCGGCGAGCTCCGCCGCGTGCTCGTCGTGATGCACTGACGCGATCAGCGCTCGTCCGCGAGCATGCCGGCGTCGTGACACGCGCGCAGCATGCGGCGGCGCAGGACCCGGTTGCGCGAGAGCTGACGCAGCTGGATCACCGCCTGCTCGGTGTCGCGGTCGACGGTGCAGGCGATCACGCCGAGCAGCGCGCTCGCGAGCGCGCGTTGCCGCGGGGTGGCGGCGGTGTTGCCCACCGTCTTCGCGAGGCGCTTCGCGAGGTCGTGCTGGCCGCGCTGGAGCGCCTCCTCTGCGTCGCGCAGGAGCGTGCGCGCGCGCTCGTCACCGCCCGTGTCGTCGTCCGCGTCCCCCGCGTCGGCGTCGCCGCCCGCGCTCGTCGCGCGCGTGCTCGTGGACTTCCTCGACGTCTCGGGCTTGCTCGGGCTCGTGGGCCTGGCCGGTGGGGAAGCATCCGCCACGCCGGCGTCCGGTGGCGTGCTCGCCGCTTCGTTCGTCGCTTCGTTCGTCGCTTCGTTCGTCGCTTCGTTCGTCGCTTCGT
>Ga0164243_10006399_pt1 | contig 17828 bp, 21 predicted proteins | sample OricompcompostOP_FD_108781 | JGI IMG/M metagenome (GOLD analysis project Ga0164243, IMG submission 108781) | Organic Plus compost microbial communities from Emeryville, California, USA - Original compost - Organic plus compost (OP) | ecosystem: Engineered > Solid waste > Mixed feedstock >... | reverse complement strand
GGGCGATCCAGGACACCGCAGGGGACTCGGGTACCAAGTCCATCACGTCAAGCGGCTCTGTAACGTCTGCGCTGGGGGTGGTCTTTGCCCTGACGCCGGTGCCGGAGCCTGAGCCGACCATCCGCATCACCGGAACGATCAGCATCGATCTCGCGATCGGGATAGGGTAGGGCCATGACCGACCGAATTTACACCGGAGCCGACGGTAAGCCGTACATGCGGGTAGCCGGTGCGGGGTACGCGATCAAGCTGGCGACGGTCGATGACGGGATCGCCGTACCGGATACGCGCGACGACATCGCCCTCGCCCTGCGCACGCCGGGGAGCGCGGTGGCGCGGTCGGTGGCGCGGGCGCAAGCGCTTGGCTTGGTAGACCCCAACCCCGGTGCTCGCCGCGTCGTCGAGAACGATCTCATCGTCATGACGTCACCACCGGCGATCGAAGTCCAGTCCGGTGGATCGGGAAGCGCGTTACCCACAAGCGTGATTGCGGGTGCCGAGTACATCACGGTTGATAATCCCGCAATCCGCTATTTTTGCGGGGCCGTAGAGCCGGTCACGCTCCTCTCGGGCAAGACCTTTTACAGGGCTACCTACATTGATCATCGCGTGACGACCTACAGCGTAGCGCCGTTCCGCTGCGATTTCCGGGTTAATTGCCAGACCGCCATCGACACGGACCCCAATACCTACGGGTTTGGGTTGATCATGCGCCAGGGTGGCAAGGTCGCGATCAAGATCGACGGTCTGTGGTCCAGCCTTGATGCCGTCGATCCGGGTAATAGCGGGCAGTTCAAGGAGATTTTAGTGAGATTCGCCGAGCCAGGCCCGCGTACTATCGAGTTGGCGTTCTACGACGCGATCTGGTGCGGGGTGAACAAGCACCCGAATGACCCGATCATGCGGTCGCCGGTGCCGCTCGGGGCACGCCTCGCAGCGATCGGCAACTCCTGGTTTGCGGCGGCCGGAGTCGCCAATACCCGCAAGCACCTCGGGATGGTGCAGCGCATCGGGGATAAGCTCGGCTATCGCGATGTGTGGCAGCAGGCCGTCGGCGGGACGGATTTTGCCAACGGCGGAGTCTACAACGTCACCCACCTGGACCGCATCGACGGCATCTTGGCATACAAGCCGGACATTGTGCTGTGGGGCGCGGGCGCGAATGACAATATCAAAACGCCCGCAGAAACCTATGCCAATGCAAAAGAATGTTTCCGGCGGGTGAAGGCAGCGGGAGTGCCCCAGGCGGCTTCTGGCATGCTCTTGCAGTTTAGTAACCCTGGCGGCAATACCGTTGCCGTCTACAACGCCATCAAACAAGCCTTTACCGATGCCGGCGGTGACTGGTGGATGGACACGCTCAACGGTGCCATGAGTAGCTATCAGCCAGGCGACTGGATGCGGGGAACGGGACGATCCGGAGCACCGGCAGGCGACGGCTGGGCGGACTGGGCGATTGGTGGCGTGGACGGCCATGATAGCGCACACCCAACGGAAGCAGGACACGAGATGATCGCCGACCGGTTCGCTGATGGACTAGGGGCGTGGGTTGATGCGCGCTCGGGATATGTTCGTCTTTAGTCCCTCCCAGAGGCCTAACCCATGACCGCCCGCCAGCCCCGCGCCCGGAGGAGCCGATGAGCGCCGTTGATCTTGGAGTCGACGCATGACCGACGCGACCACTGCCCGCCAACTTACCCCGATCGGGCGCTCCGGCGTCGTCCAGTACGGCGGGCGGCTGACCTACGACGACCGCGAGCGCGCCTGGAAGGGTGAGCAGCGTAAGCGCACGATCCAGGACATGCAGAACGATCCCGAGTTGGGAGCGATCCTGCACAGTATCGAGATGATGATCCGCGGCGTTGACTGGACGGTCGAGCCAGCCTCGGGCGATGGCATCGCGGAAGAGCAGGCGAAGGAGATTGCCGACTTCGTCGAGCAATGCCTGGAAGACATGGATGGTCTGTGGCCGGGCGATACCTTGAGCGCATCACTGTCGTACATCCCGTGGGGCTACGTGGTTCAGGAGATCGTCTACAAGGTCCGTGGTGGTCCGGACACAAACGATAAGGCGAAGCGCTCCAAGTACGACGATGGCCGGATCGGGTGGCGGTCGTGGCAGACGCGCCCGCAGGCGACGTGCGACGGCTGGGAATTCGACGAGTACGGGGACGCGACGGCAATGAAGCAGCGCGACCCGCAGACCAGCCAGGTGATCGATATTCCCCTCGAACGGTGCATCCACATCACGTACTCGTCAAAGACCAATTCACCCGAAGGCTGGACACCGCTGAGGCCAGCCTGGGATGCCTGGTACCTGAAGCGGAACCTGCAGACCGTTGAGGCGATCGGAGCCGAGCGCGACCTTGCGGGGTTGCCGCTCATGTATTACCCGCCTGAATGGAAAGAGGGGAGCCCAGAAAAGCAAGCGATTGACCGGATCGTTACGACTGTACGAACGGATGAGCAGGCCGGCATCTCGCTCCCGTCGATCTTCGACCAGGACGGGAACCGCACCCTCGATTTCAAGCTCGTATCCACCGGCGGGCAACGCGCCATCGACACCGATAAGCTGATCCGCCGGTACGCCAACGAGATCGTGGCCGTGTTCCTCGCCAACGTCATGCGGGCCGGCCAGGACGGGGTTGGCACGTACGCGCTGTCGGAGACCCAGAGCGGGCTCTTTCAACAGGCCATCGCCGCCCACCTGGACATCATCGGTGACGCGATCAACACGCAGGCCATCCCGGCGTTGATGCGCGTCAATGGCATCGACCCCGAGCTGGCGCCGAAGATCAAGCACGGGCGGATCGATAGCGTCAATCTCCAGGTGGTTGGGCAGTACCTCGTCAGTTTGAAAAACGCGGGGCTCCTGCTTGACTCCCCGGCGCTCATTGAATTTGTGCATGAGCTTGCCGGATTGCCGGTGGAGAATTTGCCGACCCAAGACGAGATCGATGCCGAATCGGATCAGGAATTGCCGGCACCCGTACCGGAGCCGCCGGCACTCCCGACAGGTGAGCCCGCATGAGCGTCAGCGTCTCTGTCCGTGACGCATTGGCCGATGACTATGCGCTCCGGTTCGCGCAACTCGCGACGCTGCTGGCGGAGGACACGATCACACTCGCGCAGTGGCGGTGGACGTTCAGCGAGCTCATCACCGAGATGATCGCCAACGGGTACGTGGCTGCGCGCGGTGGCATAGAGCGCATGGCTGATGCCGATTGGCTGGCCGTCACGCGGATCGTCAAGGATCAGCACGTCTACTTCGAGGCATTCGCCTCCTCGATCCAGTTACGAATTGAGGACCGGGCGATCGGACAGTCGGTCGCCGATGTGTTGACGGCAAGCGAATCCGCCATTGCCGCGCGGTCGGCGCTCTACGCGGGGGCTTCGGTCAACGCGTTCGAGCAGGGCAAGGCCGCGGCGGCAGGGGAGGGCAAGGGCGTGCTCGTGCTGCCGGTGTATCCGGCAGATGGCGAAACTGAATGTTTGAGCCGGTGCCGTTGCGAATGGGCAATCACGAGCAACGATGAAGAGAGCCAGTGGGAGTGCCGCTGGATCACCGAGGGTGATGACCGCGTCTGCTCGGGCTGCCGGGAGCGCGGCATGCTCTACAGTCATTTCGTCGTCCCGTACGACAACGACATCACCCCAGAGGCAGAGATTCGCTGATTGCGTCATTGAGTACGGTCAAAACTGCCGTGTGGTAAGCTATCCATAACTCAAGAGATGGCCATGTGACGGCCCTGATGCATTCCGCTGGGAGTGCGCAGGGCCGTTTTTGTTTGTGCGAGGCGATCAATGCCTGAGTTGCCGGAACTGAGCGAAACCGAAATCGCCACCGCGCGTGAACGCATCCGGTCGGCGTGGCAGCGGGAGTACCCGGCGGTGCCGCTGCCGGAGGCGTTGAGCTTTGCCGAGCGCGGCATCGAGGCCATCACGCTCGCGGAGGGCGGGTACAGCGGGCTCCTGGTGGCGCTATGGCTCGACCCCGAGCAGGCAACCCAACTGGCGATCGCGGGCGGTGAGGCGGCGGACCAACTACACGTCACACTTTGCTACGTGCCCGACATGGCCGATACCGACGACGTGACGTGGGCACGCGTTATCGCCGCCCAGGCGGATGTAGCGGCGTCGTACTCGGGGCTTACCGGTAGGGTGAGCGGCTTTGGCCGGTTTGGTGCCAGCGACAAGAGCGACGGGCAGGACGTGTTTTGGGCGCTGCCAGAGATTGACGGGCTGGAGTGGTTCCGCGAAGCCGTCATGCGGGCTATGCACCAGGCTGGGGTGTACGACGCGTTCGACGAGCGGTACTGGATTCCGCATATCACACTCTCGTACCTCGCCCCGAAAGCCAAGACTCCGCCCGCGCCGCCCATGATCGACCTGAGCTTTAGCGGAATCACGGTCGTGGCCGGCAATCGCCGGGTCAACATCCCGTTTTACAACCAGCAAGGCACCGAGTACGTCGGGGTCTACGAGTCGATGTACTACGCGGAGCGATCGACGCGCAAGCCGCAAACCGGCAAGGCGAGGGAGTCGCGGCGCCTGTCGCATCGGGCATTTCTCGAGCCAGCCGAATGGATCCAGTGGCTCCCTGGCCCAGGCACCTACTACCACGAGTACTGGGGCGAGCTCACCTATACACCTGAAAAGCTCGCCCGCATGGTCAAGAACTTCCACGACGGCGTGTACGGCCAGGAGCTCCCCGTCGACATTGACCACGAGCTCAAGCTGTCCGGCGCTGTCGGGTACATCACCGACATGCGGATCGGTACAGCAGGGGCCATCGAGGTCAAGGTCGATTGGACCGACCGCGGCACGACCCTGCTGGCTGAGGACCGATTCAAGTACGTGTCCGCTGACTACTTTGAAGAGTGGCAAAGCCCCGTGACGGGCGAGTGGATTCGCGACGTTCCGGCCGGCATGGCCATTTGTACCCACCCCTATTTCAAGACGGATGTTTTGCGACCGCTGGCGGCCAGCGAGATCGCCGCATCAGTGCAGTTCGGGGAGCAATCCCCCAAGGAGACGATCGGCATGACGGAAGCCGAGAAGACCCAGAATCAGCCGCCAGCGGCAGAGGCGGTGCAGTTGAGTGAAACGCAATTGGCGGAGTTCAAGGCGTTTCAGGAGTTCGGCGGCGTCGCCAAGCTCAAGGAACTGTCTGAGCGCAATTCAGCACTTGAGGCCGATGCCCGCAAGAAGCGGTTTACCGAGATTGCCCAGGGCCGTGCCGGGGCGACCGATGGTGCCCCGTGGCCGGGCGGCGCTGAAAAGCATGTGCCGTTCCTGACCAAGCTGGCCGAAGCCTTTGGCGACGATTCCGCAGAAGTTAGCGAGTACATCGACATCCAGAACGAGCAGGCGAAGGCGCTCGCGGAACGGGCAAAACTCCTCAGCACGCCGATTGGCACCAGCCGGGGCGGGGATGACGCGGGCAAGACTGCGACCGAGCAGGCAAATGATCTCGCGAACGCCAAGCTCAAGGAGACCCCCACGCTGACCTATAAGGACGCGCTCACGCAGGTGTTCTCGGAAAACCCTGATCTCTACCGGCAGCACACGGCTGAGGCCAGCAAGGGAGGCAAGTAATGGCTCTGTACGAAGTTGGGGCTGGGCAGCCGAGTACGTTCATTGCCGGGGCTGACCTCTCAGCCAAACAGTGGTTCCTTGTGGAGTTGACCGCGAAGGACACCGTGAACGCGACTAACGCCGCGACGGATCGGGCGATCGGCATCTTGCTCAATGCCCCGGCGTCCGGCCAAGAGGCCCGGGTGCAGTTGTTCGGTTCGCGCATGAAGGTGGCGTCCGATGGGAGCGGTACCGCGATCGCGGTCGGCGATTTCATCGGACCTGGCAGTGCCGGGAAGGCGGTCAAGAAAGCGACTGCCGACTACTCCACCGTCGGCATTGCGAACGATATCTCGTCGGCTGATGGCACCGTGATCGAGATCATCACGGGCGTTGGCTCTGTCTTCCGCACGGCAGCGGGCTAGGGAGGAATCGATGGTCGCTCCGGATGGACTGCACATCAACCAACTGCTGACCAATGTCAGCATCGCGTACCGCAACGGCAACTACATCGCCGATCGCATCTTCCCGGTTGTCCCGGTTGAAAACCGGGCCGACATCGTGCCGAAGTACGATCGATCGCACTGGTTCCGGGACGACGCGAAACCGCGCCTTTCCGGCACTAAGTCGGGTCGTGGCAACTTCACGGTTGACGTGACCGATACCTACTACTGCAACCGCTACTCATGGGCGGAAGAGGTGGCGGACGACGACCGCGCCAACACCGACATGCCGTTCAACCTCGATGTCGACGCGTCCGAACTGGCGACAGACAAGATCCTGCTCAAGCGCGAGATCGCGTTTGCCACCGATCACTTCACCACGGGCAAGTGGGCCAACGACGAAACCGGCGGCTCAGACTTCGCCCAGTGGAGCAACTACGCCACTTCGGACCCGTTGGTGGACTTCACCACCTACATGGACGACGTGGAAGGCCGGATCGGCATCGAGGCCAACACGACCGTCATGGGCAAACAGGTCTGGAACAAGCTGCGCTGGCACCCGACCGTGGTGGATTCGATCAAGTTCACCCAGACCGGCGTCGTCTCGGAGCAGTTGTTCCAGAGCCTCGTCGGCATCGACAACCTGCTCGTTGGCCGCGCGCTCTACACGACTTCCCCCGAAGGGACCGCCGAGGCGAGCGTGACTCTGACGCGCATCTGGGGCAAGCATGCCCTCTTCCTGTACGTGAACCCACGGGTGTCGCTGCGCCAGCCACAGGCAGGCATGACGTTCGTGTGGCGCAACGGCCCGGCAACCGGCGGCTCGATCCAGGCGATCAAGCAGCTGCGTGACGACGAGCGCGAAGTGGACATCTTCGAGGCGAACACCTACTTCGACCAGAAGATCACCAGCGCGCTTGCTGGCACGTTCCTCTCCGGGGCGGTGTCCTAATGGCAGCGGCGAGCACGAAGAAGTACTACGCCCGGCGCGCCTTCGACTACGGCCCGCAGTCCCTTGACCGCGGGCAGGTCTTCACCCTCGGTGACTATCCGAACAATGAGCGGCTGATCCGTCTCGGGTACATCGCCGAGGTGCCGCGGGGGAGCGACACCTACATCTGCGAACTGGATGGCGCCGAATTCATCGGCGAGGCGGAGCGGCGTGCCCACGGCGACAAGATCACCAAACGCGCCGCGCTTGATCCGGACGAACAGGACCGATTCGACGAACGGGAAGAGCGGATCGCCAACCAGGTTGCGCCGCTCTACCTGGACAAGACGGCCGCGACCGCCTAGGAGGGCATGATGCCGAATCCAACGTTTCGCGGTGGAACCGTACAGGCCGGAGCGTACCAGTCAGCTGGCGTCACCGAGTACTGGCACGCCATCCCGATCGCCACCACTCCGACTGGCTCGGAGCAGGACACGAATTACGACCTGCCGGCGAACGCAGAGGTTATCGAAGCCCGTATCAAGGTCGCGACCGCCGAGGCCACCGGTGCCACTAAGACCCTCGACGTGGGACTGAAGTCCAGCGAGTCGGGCGGCGATGCTGATGGTTTCGTGGACGGCGCGAGCGTCGCGGCGGCTGGCATTGTCCGGCCGGCCGCCGCGTTGACCGCCGGTGGGACCGAGACGTACTTCTCCGCCACCACCATCGGTGCGTTGCTGGCGCCGGCCTTTGCCGCCGGCGCGAATAGCGCCGGCGACGTGGGGTCGAATTACGAGCGAACGTTCCTGACCTCATCCGTGACCGCCAAGAGCGTCACCTATACCGCCGGGTCGAACGACTGGGCGGAGTTCCGCGGCACCATCTACCTGCACATCCGCGAGTACGCGTGATGGCGGCGCGCAAGACCGGCCAGGAGCCAAAGCCCGACCATCCCGCCACGAAACCGAGCGCGGCTGTGGTCGTGGTGCTCGACGATGGCAGCACGATCGAGTACGCGACCGAGGCCGACGCCCGTGCGGCGCATCCGCGCGCGTGGGTGCGACCGAAACGTGAGGTAGAGGACGATGGCGAAGAGCACGTTTGAGGTCGAGACGCGAATTGTCCGCGACTGGCCGTTGATGAAGATCGCGGCGCCGGTGGCACTTCGCATCGCGCCGTACTCGCGGTTGATTGCTAACGCCATCCTGACTGTTGGGCTGCGCTGCTGCAAGGCGGAATGGCGCATCAATGGCGGGCACTGGAAGCGCCTACCGATGAGCCGGTATCAGATCGACATCGTGAGCGACGACGATGATGGCGATCCCGTCATGGCGACGGTAGGAGCGGCATAAGTGACGGCGACGTTTGATCCTGCGCTCTCTACGCCCAAAGACCAGGTGCGCGATTACATCGGAGATACGAACGTATCCCCGGAATCGAGCGCCAAGCTGAGTGACGAGCAAATCACTGCACGGCTCATGCAGAACGATAACGACGCACTGAAGACGGCGATTGTGTGCGCGTCGTCGATTGCAGCGAAATACGCCGATCAGGCGGATACAACCGTCGGTGACGTGAGTGTCCGCCTGAGTCAGATTGCCGATCGCTACACCAAGCTCTGCGCCAGTCTCAAGCAGATGGCGAAGGATGATCTCGTTTCTTCCGGCGTTGCGGCGCCGTTTGCCGGGGGTATCTCGATCGCGAGTAAGCAATCGTACGAGGATGACACCGACCGCGTGGTTCCCTCATTCGGTCGTGATGGGACCGGGAGTACGGGACCGCGGTTCCGCCGTGAAAGGTGGTGATTATGAAGCCATTCCAGATCAGGAACGATCAGACCGATCAGACGTTCGGGCTGACGGATATAGACGTGTTCGAGCGCGATTACAAGCCGAATGGGTTCCGCATCCTTGAGGTGCAACCTGACGGCTACGAAAAGCCGCAGCTCAAGCCGAAAGCCAAAGCTGCGGAGGAAAAGCCGGCACGAGCAACCACAACGCCAGCGCCGGAGAAACCAATCGCTGAGGCGAAATGAGTGTGTTTGCGACGGCGGTCAATGCCGCCCTGCCAAGCCTGATTGCGGCAGACGAGGCGCTCATGCGCGATACCTGCACGATCGCCACCTATCCGACGTCTCCGCAAATGGATGCCGCCGGCGGCTGGACCGACGGCACGCCGACTACGGTAACGGTCAAATGCAGGAGCGAAGACCCGAGTAAGGACGACCAGGTGATCGCGGACCGGATCGGGAAGGACCTCAGGGTCGTGATCGCGGTTCCACTCGGCACAACGATCACCATCCCGAGCGAGATCACGATCACCGGCGGAGAGACATTCACGATCTTCGGAACGAACGACCTCAAGACGATGCGAACCAGTGTCCGCATCCTGGCAGGAACGGCGGGGTAGACGATGCGATTGACGGTGCGTGGAGATGTGGCGATGAACAAGCTGCCCCGGCTGGCGCAGCTCTTCCCGCGTTCCGTGCACAAGCGCATCGTGGACGAAATCCTCGAGACCAAGCAGGGCGTCGAGGACAACATCCGCAAGTACGACCTCATCGATACCGGCCGTATGCTCGGCAGCGTGACGGCGGAAATGCAAAGCTGGTTTGCCGGCAATGTCGATGTCACCGCCGTGAGCGACCAGGGTTATCCATATCCGGCCGCCCAGAACTATGGCACGCGATTCATCCCGGCATCGCCATTTTTCAGCGACGAAGTACGCGAGGCGGAGAAGCGATTCCCGAAGCGGTTCGAAGACCTCGGGGGTGAACTGGTATGAGCGATCCCCAACCGCTTGATGAAATCACCCGCATCGAGCAATGGATTCGCACGGTGCTTGTGAGTGACCCCACGCTCAACTCGATGGTGAACGGTCGGGTCTATGCGGCCCTTGCTCCGGCGAGTGTAGACAGCTACCCAATGATTGTGTTCTCGCTCCTGGCGCCGGGCGATGTCCTGCTCGGTGGCGGCGGTGTGACCATCTGGAACAAGCCTGTCTACCTGATCAAAGCGATCACTAAGGGCGACCGGGTGCTGCCGTTGCAGTCGGTGGTTGACCGGATGCATGCCGTTCTGCATGCGGCCCGGGGCGGTGTGACCGGGGTCGCAATCGATAAGTGCATTCGGTTGCGATCGTTCCGCATGACCACGCGTGAAGCGGGAAATACCTATCATCATCTCGGGGGCGAGTATGAGATCGCCGCCCGCTCGGTGGCGTGATGGCCGTCAAGTTGACCGATTGGCGGTGCTCTCAGTGCGGCACTATCCTCCTCGATCGCGTGACGATCGAGCGCGGCTGGATCGAGGTCAAGTGCCGAAAGTGCGCCGACCACATCGAACATGCCGGTGACTTCCGGCGACCAACGATTACAATTGAGCTCAGAGACCCGAAGCACCTGATCGCGGTGGTATCGGGCGACTGGCAGGGGGAGGTCACGACCTACTGCCGGCGGTGTAGTAAAACGGTCACGCTGCCGTCAAAGCGTGGAGCGATAGCGGCCTAGAGCCCAACACCCCAGCGGCCAGAGCCGGTGAGCCAGAGCCCAACGCACAAGGGCTGGCACCGTGCCAGAGCGCGCATCAGTTTTCGAGTCCACTCGAATCGGTATCGAGTCAACCCCTGGCGGCGGCGGCAGTGCGACCAAACGCCTGCTCTCGACCGATATCATGCCGTCGGTGCAGGTCGATGTGCAGACGCACAGGCCGCGCGGATCGCGGTTCGGCACCATCGGTGTCAATAACAAGGAGTGGTCCGAGGCCCAGATCACGCAGGATGTCGCCTCGTACACCGATCCCGCCTACCTCTTCAGCAACATCTTCGGATCGCCGGACATCACCACGCCTGGCGGGGCAACGAATGCCCGCGAATTGCTCTGGAATCCGGGACTCTTCAACTTCACCGCCGTGACCCCGAAGACCTTTGTGGTCGAGTCGGGATCGTTCAAGCGGGCGCAGAAGTTTACGTATGGGCTCGTGAAGTCGATCGGCATGGAGTACGACCGGGACGGCGTCAGTCTCTCGGGCGACATGCTGGGCCTGAAGATCACAGACGGCATCACGCTCTCCGGTGGAACGAATGAGGTCCAAACCCTGACGATCACAGGCACCCCGACCAGTGGGTCCGTTGTGCTCGCGTTCATGGGTGAAACGTTCACCGTCCCGTACAACTCGACCTCCGGCGCCACCCAAACCCTCATCGACGCGCTTCCCAACATCGATACCGGCGATGTTGTGGTTGCCGGCGGCGCACTCCCCGGCACTCCCTTAACGTTCACGTTCGGTGGCAAATACGCCAAGCTGGACGTGCCGGAGATCGTCGTCGTCTCAAGTTCGCTATCCGGCGGCACCACGCCCGCCGCAGCGATCACTGAAACGACGCCGGGCGTCGCCCTCACGTCGCTCCCGATGCAGCCGATTTCGGGGTCTGAGTGGGACATCTACGTCGATACCGTGGCGGCCAATCTCGGCAACACCAAGCTCACGCGGTGTTTTAGCTGCTCCTGGAACATCAGCGACATGTACGGGCCCGTCTGGGTTGGCGATACCGCGAACCCGTCGTTCGCCACGCACGTGGACCTGGCGCCGACCACCGAGTTTCGCATGACCGTAGAGGCCGATGGCACCGGTATGGGGTTCCTCGATGACCTCCGGGCCGGCGACCACCTGTTCGTCCGCATTCCGGCCACGGGTCCGGAGATCGAGTCCGGGCAGAATTTCCTGCTCCGCCCTGATCTGTGCGTACTCCTGACGGATATCAGCGACTACAGCGACGAGGATGGCGTGATCGCGGTCGAGTACACGGGTGAAATCCACTACGACGACACCTGGGGTACCGCGTTCCAGATCCTCATGCGCAACGCCATCACCGCGATTTCCTAAGCGTGTTCTTGGGGCGTGCACCGGGTACGCCCTACATCCCTACGCCAGAGCCGTCACGGCCAGCGGGTAAGGAGTCAAGTGAATGTCTGCCACTATTGCGCAGATCGTGTACAAGCTCAATCGCACCATCCCCGTCGCGCTCGATGAGGACACCACGATTGAGATCCGGTATCAGCCGGCCAATTACAACCGCGAGTTGATCCAGCACGTCGGCGAAGCCGAGAAAGCTGGGGATCGCCCGGAGGCGACGTTTCGCCTGCTCACTGGACTGCTGACCGGATGGAACTTGGGCGACGAGTACTCTCCAGAAGCGCTCGAATCCCTCGGGTACTTTAGTCAGCATAAGATGTTTCTCGCGCTCACCGAAGACTTCAAGGAGATCAACGGGTCAAAAAAGGACTCCGCCGATGGCTCATCGAGCCAAGACTAGCCACGGCGGAGTGTCCGGATTGGTACCAAACCTTGAAAGCAGCACGGTACATGGGGGTTCCTCTGTGGGAGTTGGCGGCGCAACCCGTCTTCTACACCGAGATGGCCCTCATCGCTGAATCGGCGGAAGCCGAGGCGGCGCAAGTATTGCGGGAACGCGCCGCGAAGAAGTCGAAGAAGTCCAAACGGTAATTCCGGAGCGGCCAGAGCCGACGATGCCAGAGCCCGAACAATCACGATCGGGCTCTGTGCATGTCCTTTTCTGATGCCGCCAACCTGCGCGTGAGATTCAGCACCGAGGGTGCGGACACCACGCAACGGCAGATTGCCAATACCGGCGTTGCCGTTACCAACTTCGGCAAGCTCGCCGGAGCAGCCGGCACTGCCGTCGGGACCGCGCTGGGTGTTGTTGCCGGGGCAGGCATCAACAAGCTCATCAGTAGTCTCGGCGGGCTGGTTTCCACGGGCCTCGATTTCGAGGCCCAAATGGCGAACGTCAATTCCATCGCGCAGTTGTCTGACAGTGCCCTCAGTAATCTCTCCGGCCAGGTCCTCGCGCTTGCCCAGAACCCCGGGATCACCGATGCTCCCGCCGAACTAGCTGCTGGACTCTATGACATCGCCTCGGCTGGGTTCACCGGCAGCGATGGGTTGACGATCCTCGAAAACGCCGCGCTCGCAGCCAGCGCCGGCGTCACCGACACCAGTGTCGCGACCGATGCACTGACCTCCGCCCTCGGGGCGTACGGCCTCGGCGCTGATCAAGCCAAGACCATCACCGACCAGATGTTCCAGGCCGTCAACGACGGTAAGATCACGTTTGAGCAACTCGCTTCGAACCTCGGCAACGTCCTCCCGATTGCGAATTCGCTTGGGATCGGATTCGACCAGGTTGGTGCGGCGTTCGCGCAAATGACCCTTCAGGGTATCGGGGCGTCTCAGGCTGAGACGCAGATTTCTTCGCTGATGAAGTCGGCACTGAATCCGACCGAGTCGCTAACCGCCGCAGTCCAGGCCCAGGGGTATGCGAGCGCCGAGTCCTTGATCCAACAAGAAGGGTTGGCCGGGTTCCTCGAAGTGGTCGCGGAGGCGAGCGGCGGAAGCAAAGAATCGCTCTTCGAACTGCTCGGCACCCAAGAGGCCATGAATGCCGCTACAGCGCTCGGCGGAGAGAATCTCGACGACTACATCGCCGAGCTCGAAAACATGCAGCACGCCGGCGATGGCGCGGGCGCCACCCAGAAGGCGCTCGAAAAGCAGATGAAGTCCGCGCGGTTCCAGATTGACAAGGCCCGGCAAAGCGTCAAGTTGTTGGCCACGATCGGCATGGGAGCGCTCGCACCCGCCATCGCTAAGGCCGCATCGGGGATGACCTCGTTTATCACCAAGGGCATCATCCCATTCACCAAGGTCATCGGCACCGCGTTCACCGATGGGTTCAAGTTCAACGAACTGGTCAAGCAGTTCCCCGAGCCGTTGCAGCGGACCGTGCATGCCTTCGGATCGCTCGCCGATAGCGCCGGCGATCTTTGGCGAGCGTTCGATGAGCGCGGCCTCGATGGACTCCTCCAGACATTCACGACGGGCGGGGAAGGGGAGCAGATCGTCAATGCCCTGCAGGCGATCGGCGAGGAAGCCTGGGGGGCGCTGTCGGGCGCTATTGTGGCTGGTGCGAGCGCAGGCGTTGACCTCGGAGTCTGGACCGTCACGAGTGGTGTCCCGATGCTCGGCGGGTTCCTGCTTGATGTCGGGGGCGACATCTGGGAATGGGCCAAGGGCAAGATGGGGATCGGCGGGGCTGAGACCGTCGGCGATGGTACTGGTGGCCCTGAATCGGACCGTAACCGCGTTACTCTTGGTGATTGGACCCTTGATACTGCCATCCCGAGCGTGACGGGATTTGTATCTGACATTGCCGGTGATCTGTGGGGCTGGGTCAAAGGCAAGATGGGGATTGGGACCACCACGGTCGGCGATGGCACTGGTGGCCCAGAGTTTGACAACAAGGTCACGCTTGGCGATTGGACGCTTGATACCGCCATTCCTACGGTTTCCGGTTGGATAAAGGACGCGGCAACTGATGCATGGCCGTATATCAAATCAGCGGCGAATTGGAGTGCAGATACCGTCTTCAAGCTTGGTGATTGGTCGCTTGATACGGGAATCCCTTCGATTACTGGCTGGATTTCCGGTGGGGCAAAAGCACTCCATGATGTCATCGCAAATGCGATCTACGGCGGAACGGGAGATCCGAATAGCGGAAGCCCTGGGCAAGTGCGTAACGCCGAACCAGATGGTGGGCTAACCTTCACGATCGCGCAGATTGCACTCGATGTGCTTGATGCCGTAGCAAACATCGACCAGAACGTCATCAGTGATGCGATTCAAGACCAGATTGACTATTACTCGGACTGGAAAGCCGAGATTAACGAGTGGTCGATCATCCTCGGGACGCCGAGTATCGAATTTGGCGGAGGCGGTGGCGGAAGCGATCAGGCTGGTGGAGGCACGCTGACCGATGCGGTCATCCAGAATATCAAAGATGCGTTCCCCGAACTCTTTCTTGGACCGGCTGGAGGCGCAGGGACACCGCTTGGGATCGTTTATCCATTGTTCAATGTTCATCCCCTGTATGAGCTCCAGGATGCGGCGCTCGCTGGAAGTGATCTCCTGCAGGCGACATATCTGGCGCTGCTCGGAAACCCGTCCGGATTCTTCGATCTGGCTGGATTTGTCTTCACTGTCACCGATCCGGTGTTCGATGGCTACGACAACTTCAGCCAGGTGCTTAGCGATGATCTGAATGCGTGGGGCGAAGCTTTCTCTCCGTTCAATATCGATATCTCGTTCGACGGTGTGTTTAGTGTTGTCGAAGGCTTTGGCGATCGAGCGGCAAGTGCGCTTGCATCGGCAGCCGGTTGGCTTTGGGATGGGGCAAATTTCCTCTGGCACCTCGTCGTTCACACGGACACGGAGATCACCGACCAGCGCCCATTCGATCTTGGGGCGGAATTGCAGCAGGATCAGGTCTGGCAGGGCAACTTGCTTAATGGGGTGCCGAATGCCAACGCGAACGTTTGGGGATCCGGCGACATGTATTCCGGCGGTACGATCCTCAATCCTAAGGATTATGGCGATCGTGCTTACAGTATTACCTATACCATTGATGCAGATACGGCGCCGGCGGAGGCAAAGATTAGCGATCTCAAGGGTTTGTTCGGGGGTGGCTCCGCCAGCGGCCGGAAGGCTGGCCCGGCTGATGCGTTTGTTGTTCCGGTCGATGTTGAAGTTGATCGCTCGAAGGCAGCCGCTGACTTACAAACCCTGCTCCAGGAGATGCAAAGCGAATTCGGCAATGACGGCACGGGGGGGCCGGGGACAATATTCAGCGTTCCACTGGCATTCGATAATACTGAAGCTGCTAAGGATATCTTGGAAACAAGTGCCTGGGCGGCGAAATTCGAAAGCGAAACCTACACCGGCAAGCTGACGTTCGACACATCGGTTGCGGCTAAAGGCTACACCGATGCCTTCGGTTGGGGGACAACCTTTGGGCAACAGACTTTCAGTGCCGATCTCGATTTTGATACGAGTCTTGCCGCTGCTGGATACACGGATGCATTTGGATGGGGAGCAGTGTTCGCCAGTCAGAATTTCCAGGCGTCACTTTCCTTCGATTTGAGCGGGTTGTATTTTGCCGAATCGGAAGCGCGACGGGTGGCGCAGAATATCGCGAATCTGCTTCCTCATAGTCCGGCGAAAGAAGGCCCCTTGGCGTTCATGCCGAGCTTTGGATATATCGCTGATGCGCTCGTGAACGATCTTTCGCCAATGCGGGACTTCACCGACCGCACGATGGGGTACGTCCGGTCGGCCGTGTCAGCTCAGAACCGCATGGCGGCGCTCGATTATGGGAGCGGAAATGATGCCGGTCCGGGAGGAGCGAGCTATGCAACTGGGCGCGGCCGCTATGGCGGCGTAAACAACGGAGTGATTCAGAATTTCTACGGCCCGAGCTCACATCGATCGGAGATCAACAACGCTCAAGGAGATGCCCGCCGGCAGGCGCTTGCGAGTATTCGGCGCTAGCAAGAAATTGCTCCACCAGTATTCTCGGTGAGATACAGCTCGTAGCCAGAGTTCGGAATAGGCACAAAGAGCGAAACGGAGTCACGAACAAAAGTTCCTGGTTCCACCGGACCTGTGCCAATAAGGTCGGAATCAATCCAAATCACAAATCCTGAATCGTCTCGAGTAATCACGAACAGTTCCGGAGATTCGCCAAGAGAAGTCCCATCATTTGAGATTTCCACTGGCCCATCGAGAACGCCGTTATAGTCGAGCACTAGCTTTGACGCATCTAGCCTATATCGCACGTTCTCCAAGTCTGATTCAGCATAGACTGAAGAAGCACACGGATGCACTTCGAGAATCGTCCAATCCTCAATTAATGTGATGCTCTCGCTCGACATTGGAGCATAGAAAAATCCTGTTTCGCCGGGATCAAGCCATGGGTTGGGAGTATAAGTAGCAAACTGCCAGTAGGTATTATTGTGTTGATCTGTAAATCGAAACTCAATAGTTGGCAATTCGATGCGATTGTCTGAATCGTTACGGAACTCCCCAAGAACTTCCCAGTCGCCATCATATCTGGCTGGGAGAAATCGATAGTAGAGCACGGTCAGTCCATTTGAAAGGGAAATGGGTGTCAACAGTTCTGGGCGACCATCTGCCGTGACAGGCGTCGCGTTCTGCGCCAACGCTGAATTTGGCAATATTAGACATCCAACCACTAATAGGACCAACCAGCACCGCATATGACAACTCCCCTCGATTGAGGGGAGTGTGCCGGAACCGACGCTGCTTCGCAATGGCTGGGACGTGCTCCGCTATACTTGCCGTAACAGAAACGCCCCAAGCGGCCCGAGCCACAGCGCCAGAGCCCCGCGTTGAACGGCTCATGCGCGCGTGCAAGTCACCAATATCGTCTCGTTCGATGGCGTGGAGTTCGCCGACCTCAACTGGGAGCCCTGGGTCCTCGAAGAGCAGGGCACGTGGACCATCACGCCGACCATCGAGGTCCGGCAGAACGGGACTCCTGAGTTCTCCGGCGCCACCATTGAACCGCGCTCCATCCCCGTCAAGTTCATCTACCGGGGTACCGACAACATCACCCTCGCCAAGACGCGACTTCTCGGTGTTCTCAACCCGATTGACGTGACCCCCCGCACGCTCATCGGTACGATGCCGCTCGACACGCCGACCAACGTGCAGTGCGACGCCGTCGTGCAACTGGTGCCGGCGGACAACGAGGACGAGCTTAACACGATCAATGTCGTCTTTTTGACCGCATCTCCGACCTGGATCGATACCACCCCCATCACGGAGTCCGCCGGCACCATCGACAACGCCACGTATGGCGGATTCGACGATCTCTTGATTGAGGGCATGGCACCCGTGCACGGCACGGTGCGGCTCGCGCCCACCTCGACCATCGGCCAGACCCAGGCTCGCTCATTCACGATTACTAACAACGGCACCCGGACGATGAAGAATTTCCCAGTC
>Ga0164243_10006398_pt1 | contig 17828 bp, 12 predicted proteins | sample OricompcompostOP_FD_108781 | JGI IMG/M metagenome (GOLD analysis project Ga0164243, IMG submission 108781) | Organic Plus compost microbial communities from Emeryville, California, USA - Original compost - Organic plus compost (OP) | ecosystem: Engineered > Solid waste > Mixed feedstock >... | reverse complement strand
CCAGAATGCAAAGTCGCTATCCGCCGCTTTCAGAACGGGAACCAGCCAGAATAAAACCGGCAGTACGGAAACGGCAAGCGCGGCCAATATGCCGCCGTACCATTGCGCGGGCCGGGAAAATTCTTTCATCCAGAACGGGGCCAGAAGCGCGACCGGCAAGACATAGAGATAAGCCACCGGGCCTTTGGTCAACACGCCCATGCCAAAGCACAGGCCCATGAGCAGTGCATAGCGTAAGTGGCGTTCCTGCCGGAAATAGTAAAGGCAAATCAGGGAAAGAAGCACGAAGGCACACAGCACGAAATCAAACATGACCAGCGTGCCATAGATCATAAACGGAATGCCGCCCGCCATGATAAGCTGGACGCGCTGGCGGTCTTGGATTTCAGGGAAAAGACGCTTGCTTAAAAAGCCCGTCAGATAGACGCAGGCCATCGAGAACAGCACAATAGGGATAAGGCCCGCCCACCGGCTTATCCCGAATACCGACCATGAAAGATTTATCAGCCAGAATAGCAGCGGCGGCTTGTGGTGGTACGGCTCAAAATTCACTGTCAAGGGCTGGAGCCAGCCTTGGCGCAAAAACATTTCCCACGCGACCGTCATATAGCGCGTTTCATCAACCGGCAGCAAAGGCCGGAACGCAATGGCGGTCAAGAACAAGGCGAAGATAACGAAAGGGAGCCACAGATTTTTGGCTATGGTAGAAAAATTCACTAGGCAGGTCCTTGTACTTATTGAGCGACAACGGTTTGCTATTCCTTGCGCCGGATGAGGTACAGATTGCGCGCATAGATAAACAGGCCGGTGCTTTGGCCGAGAATGAAAACCAAGTCTTGCCGGTAAATCGCATACGCGCACAGGGCAAGCCCGCCGCCGATGCTGAAATACCAGAATGTGTGCGGAATAATGCTATTCCCGGCTTTTTCAGAGGCGATCCATTGCACGATAAAGCGCATGGAGAACATGGCTTGACCAAGAAAGCCTATGATAATCCACATGGTTTCAGAGGTGAGATATGCAGTCATTTGTAATTGTTCGCCCCACCGCCGATGCCAGCTGCATTCCACATTCAATACCCCATAAGTACAATCTCCGATGATGATTGCCTCGAAGGCATATTGCCTCGTGAACAAATCGGAAACCTTGTTGGCGTGATACGCGTTGTGAGTACCGTTGCCACTGCTAAATTCTCTTCCGATTAACCTAAAAAAATACGCATTTTGTTAGATTGTCATCTCGGCGATCCCTAAAGCACTGCACCCATTGAATAATTTTCGACGTCATTCTGCGCTCGCCCTTCCTGTCCTTTGGTAACATAACGAAAGGCATGGAAACTCTGCATTTTGTGAGGTTGTCATGAAACAAGCGCGTGTGCTGACGGACGCGGAATTCAAACGGTTGCTTGCAGTGGTCGCACAATCCCGACACGCAGGCCGCAATCGACTGGCGTTGATGCTGTCGCATATGGCGGGATTACGGGTCGGAGAAATTGCAGCGCTGACTGTGCGTGATGTGTTTGATGGAGATGGTTTTGTGCGGGCGCAATTGCGATTACGTGCTGAAATTACCAAAGGCGGTCATGCCCGAGTGGTTTTTGTCAACGAAAAGCTGCGCCGGGAGATCGAACGTTATTGCGGCGAATGGCAGGTTGAACGTTTGCCGGATGCGCCATTGCTTCTGACGCAAAAACACACTGCATTTTCCGCCAACACGCTTTGTCAGTTGATGGGCCAACTATATCGGCACGCTGGCCTTGATGGCGCAACATCGCATAGCGGTCGGCGCTGGTTCATTACCCGCCTTGCACATTCTGGCGTCAGTCCGAAAGTCATCATGACACTGGCGGGGCATCGCAATTTGACGACAACCCAGCGTTATATCGACGTGCGGGATGAAATGATGAAAGCGGCGGTCGATTTGCTCTGACCGCTGCTCATGCGGCAAAAGTTCGCTCAACGAACTTTTCCAGCGATGCTACGTGTGGCTTGGGGACTTCTATCCGTTTTGCCTTTGCGCCCCAGCAGCGGGTTTCGAATTCCTTCTTATAGAGGGAATGAGAGGCTGCCTTCATGCGCAAACCAAGCTGGCCGAATTTTGCGACGAGTTGTTCATGGCCCTCCCGCATCTTTTCCGTCCTGTCATCGTCGCCATCGGCGAACGTGCTTTTACCGGAGAGTTCCTCCAGAACCATGTTCCAACTCGTCATGGTGGAATAGCCAAGCGCAACCGCCTGCAAGGCAAGATAAGTGTCTTCGCCGTGCGTTCGGAAACTCCGATCGGGAAGCAGCAGTTCGCGGCCTTCCTTCCGAAAGTTCCTTACCACGATCATGCTGCCTTTGAGATCGGTGTTCTTCTTGAACACGTGATTGGCCGTATATGGATTGCCGTCGCCATTGAGCTCCTTATTGAACGGCACTTTCCGGCTATAAATGGGGGCGAACACGTCAACGCCATCGTAGGCAGTTACGCCGTTTTCAGCCATCTCCGAGAACAGACGGTAGCTGCTGTTATGGTTCTCGGCCTGCATCAGTACGGCATCGTCATCCATCATGATGCCCCAATCGAATGCGCTCATGTAAAGCTGATTGAAGCAATCGATGCGGTTCTCAATGAGAATGCGTGGCCCGACGCGGGAAATGTTGCCCCCATGCCCAGCCAGCAAGCCTAGTTCTTTGCTTGCGGCAACGTCTTCATCGCTCCAGTTCGAGGCAATGATGTGAACCGGGATGTCGGTCATCCGTCGCCACCATTCCAGTTGCCATTCAAGATCGAATTTCCGGCTTTCGCGCTGTTCTGGATCGCTGGGAAGGTAGCTCGTGATGAATGCTCCGAAAGCATTTCGGCAGGATAATGGTGTGGCCGGGAAGTTCGTCTTTTTTCTATGGTTCTTCTCGATCAATGCGTAGTTTCGGGGGCTATGATTGAGAGCGGCTGTAGCACTCGTAGCAGTGCTAGCAGGAGTCGAACTCGCTTTCGTTTTGCCAGAAGATTCGCCGGAGTTTCCCGATTGCGTTGAACCTTTTGATCCCTGCGGCGGCGTTCGTGGTGCAGGCGGCGTTGGTACGGTTGCCTGAACGAACGGTTCGCAAATCTGCGTCGGGTCCATCTTCCTTCCGATGATCAACGGCGATCTGTATTCCACGGTATCGCCATTGACGAAGGTATGTTCAATGCAAAATGCAGCGTCTTCGACTTCGCCGTGCGCGATGTATCCGCCAATGTCTTCCCCATGGGCGACGAAGGAATTCCAGACAGCCTGCGCATCGGCAGGCAAAAGCTCGTTTTGGGGCAACGTGGTCGTCGTGTCCTTGAACGCAACAGACCGATAGTTGGTGTTCATCATGCCAGACGTCTGTTCGAAACCGAGTTCGATATGCTTGCCGTTAAACACCCACTGGAACCGCTTCGGTCGCGAGATGAGCGTCGTCCTTTGCGCGTTTGCCTTCTGAAACAGGGTCATCGCGATATCGAGATTCTTGCTATCGCGTTGCATCGCGTCCAGCAGCATCGTGAAGTGCCGTGTGCGCAATCCGAGTTTGCGGCACTGCCGAAGCTTTCTATCTGCGTAGTCAGACACCGGTAACAATGTCAGACGCGTGGGGGATTTAGCGTTGTCGGCCAAGATCAGTTCGCTATTATCCTCATGGATCGTCCAAGCAGTGTCCTGCTGAAACTGCTGCCGGAAGATATCGGCCTTGGCCAGATCAAGAATGCGCTGTCCCTTGCCATTCAATTCGGGAAGCGCATGGGCGAGCGTGACCGTGGCATTGGTGAAGCTGTAAGCTTCGGAAAGAAAGCGGAGTTTTGTAACAGGGCCGTCTTGGGCATCCTCGTTCCAGATGGCAATGCATTGCAACTGATCTGCCGATGACAGTTTGCAGGTGCCGGAAATCAGATCGATGGCGCGATACAGAGAAAACAGCGGCTTGTCAGCAAGCGGATGAGTTGTAACGACCCTGTCACCTATCGCTTCCAGCAGGTACTTTTCGATTGTCGCGTCGCTATCGTCTTCGCGGATATCCACAAGGAAGGTCTGGCCGCCCTGCGAAAACAGCATCGACCGATGAAAGCCATCCGGCAGGCTGACACCCGGCAAAGCGGTTTTTACAATCGGCTTGCGCTTTAACTCTTCCGATATCGTATTCAACCGGACCGAACGCAGCTTTTCGGCCTTGGCTGTCGCCGGTCGGGCAAAGTGCTTGACGGCGAGAAGGTAACAGCCCGACACGCCGCCGTTGCTGACGAGCCAATCGACAAACTGCTGATCGCCGATTGTTTCCGCTGCGAGAGCGAGAACATTGGTCATCTGACTGCGCCACGATTTGCTCCGCTCACCGGAAAAGGCCAGATCGACAAGAGCATTGTAGGGATTGGCTTTTGTCACCTTGTTGCAGGCTTTTTCGTGGCTGCTCAGGAATCTTTCGAATGCCTGCGGGTCTTGGCGGATGTTTTCACCGAACTCGAAAATCTTGTCCAACGCGACATGCAACAGGTTTTCTGTCTTGCTCTCGTACTGTTCGAATGCACTGGCCGCACTTTTGATCGTGGCGAACTGTGCTTCGAAATAATTTTGGTCGCGAATTGTTTGTTTTTTAACCGCTATTCCCACTGGATGCCTCACGCACTTTATTCAAACCGGCGCAATCAGACGATGCAATCCTTAAAAATTTGCAGACGATCCCAATGCGAAAATTCTTTAACGGACGACATGATTAACAAGCCTTCAAAATATGCCATATACACCCCTGCGATCAGTCAGGAATTTGCGAAGCTCGGATATTCGCAGCACCTTAAGCGCAGCTTTGCGTTTCTGGAAACTGACCTGAACTTTCTCGACCCGAAGAGCGGCCTGTTTCACTATCCCTATGCGCTCTACAGTGCAGGTCAGGCCGCAAAGACGGCGAACTCGGCACTCGAAGACAACATCGTGAAGCTGCGTGACCGGAAGGCGACCACGGTCATCGGTGACAGCGGCGGCTTCCAGATACAGGGCAATAGGATCAAGTTCACTGGCGATCCGACGTGCGAACGCATGTTGCGCTGGCTGGAAACACATTCCGACTATTCGATGTCGCTGGATTTCCCCACAGGTGGCATCACGTCTGGAAACGTCGCCATGCATGCCGAGCGGCTGATAGCTGAAGGCCATAATCTCGATGCGATGTGCGCGGCAAACGACCTGTCACTGGATTTCAATGCCTGCCTGAAACAGTCTTTGCTCAATCTCGATTATTTCGTGCAAAACCGAAAGCCGGGGGCAACGAAACTGCTCAACGTCCTTCAGGGACGAAACGAGCCGGAAAGCAAGGCATGGTACGAGGCCGTGAAGGGTTATGGCTTCGAAGGCTGGGCCTTTGCTGGCGCGCACCAGAACTCCTTTTCGTTACTGCTCAACCGTCTTCATGACATGCGCAACGATGGCCTGCTGCAATCAGCGAAGTGGATACACATATTGGGCATTTCCACGCCCTCTATTGCCTACCTGTTCAACGCGCTGCAACGCTGCGTGACCAAAATAAATCCCGATCTCCAGATCACGTTCGACACGGCAGGCCCATTTATTTCCGCTGCGAAATTTCAGGCGCTGGTGACCCACCGGCTGGATAAGACCGGATGGACGTTCTCGACGGTATCCATGCCGAAAGAGGGAAGCCCCTCGGATGCCCGCTCTCTGAACGAGCTTGCATGGGAAATTGCACAACGTCGCCCGAAAGCCAAGCGAGGCAGTAAAGCCATCCAAGACGGACAGACCCTCTACGCGATCCCCGTGTCAACGACGGTCGGCGCACGTGTGGCGGTCAATGAAATCTGCGTCGGGTCGAACGGCTCGTCCGATCTCGACAATGATAGCATCATGATCCTCATGAACCACAACGCCGAAGCCTATCTGCGTGTGTTCAAGCAGGTGAACAGGATTTTCGACAATCCCAAAGAGTTCGAAACGGACATTCCCGTCTTGCTCAAAGGGCTGCGTTTCGCAATCGAAGACATCTGGGCCGATCCGCAATCGAAGACCAAGGATTGGGGGCAATTTCTCGACACACTGGCAGCAGGCTAGCCCGATTTCCCATTCGTATTTTCTGCAAGAAAGCACTTGAACGATGACAATTTCATATCGTGACCCGAACGCGCCCACCACCCGTCAATTGCGCTTTGCGTGGTCAGCGCTCTATTTCGTAACCATCGTCGTAAGCAATCTACTTCTGGTCTGGATGGCGCCGATTGAGATATTCGGTGTAGTCATTCCGCCCGCGATCATCCTGTTCGGCTTGGTGTTCGTATTTCGCGATTACGCCCAGATGGATTTAGGCCATTCCGTTCTGGCGGTCATGCTCGCAGCAGCATTGGCAACATACTGGCTGGCCGGCCCTGATATCGCGTTCGTGAGCGTAGTCGCGTTTCTGGTTTCGGAACTGGTCGATTATGTCGTCTTTTCGATTACGAAACGCCCATTCCTCCAGCGAATGTTGCTGTCTTCGCTGATCAGCGTTCCGGTTGATACCGGCCTTCTTTTCTACTTGCTCAACATTCTTGATGCCAAAACCTTGATGGTTGGCGTAGCCCTGAAAATGATCGGCACGACGATCGTTTGGGCGTTTTTGATGTGGAAGCAGTCTGCCAAGGTACAGCCAGCATGACAATTCATATAGTCGGGCTTGAGCAGCACCAGCAGCGGTATACGGTTGAGTGGGCGCACTATTTACCGCAGCAAATCCGTCATGCGCTACCAAATGAGCAAGTGTGTATCATAGAAGGTACGGCCAACCGGCAAGAAACGACGCCGGGGGCCTTCTTGAATTTTGCAGCGACAAATATCTTCAAGTCGCAGCAAATTGCCGAAATCGCAGATCTCTTTGAAAGGCAGGTAGTCAAAGCGGGTGATTGCTTTCTGTTTACGGATGCATGGCATTACGGAATTACAGCCCTGCGTTATATGAGCGATCTTCTGCAAATTCCTGTCCGAACGGTTGCTCTATGGCACGCTGCCAGCCACGACCCACATGATTTCCTCGGACGCATTCCTGACGTTACATGGGCGCGGCATTTTGAACGGTCGCTGTTTGAGGCGATTGACGTGAATGTGTTTGCAACGCAATTCCATGTCGATCTTTTCAAGAGCGTCCATCAAGTACAGGATGATAGCCGGATTTTACGAGCTGGCTGGCCGATGGAGTACATGCCGGGAATGCTTGCAACATACCAAAACCGGCAAAAGCGCAAACTCGTCCTCTTTCCGCACCGCATTGCACCGGAAAAACAAGTCGATATTTTCCGCGATCTAGCAACTGAGTTTCCAGACTACGAGTTTCGTGTCTGTCAGGAGCAAAAACTAACCAAGCCAGAATATCATACATTGCTTGGTGAAGCCGTGGCCGTGTTTTCGGCAAGCTTGCAGGAAACACTTGGAATCGGATTGTGGGAAGGGCTTGTTTGCGGCGCAATCCCGATTGCGCCCAATCGGCTTTCCTACTCGGAAATGTATCCCGAAGATTGTCTGTATCCATCTGAATGGACCAGCAACTGGGACAATTATTTGCGGCATAAATCGCAATTGGTCGCGTTCTTGCGTGTAGCCCTGAGCCGTGCAGAGGTAGGCCGGTGGCGAATAGAAGCGCGCAATCTCGCAATAAATGTCGGTGACAGGTTTTTCGATGGTGGCAAGCTCTACCATGCACTTGGCATGAAGGCATAAATAGAATGTGAGCAAGATGCTGTTAGAGGGAGAAGACGCCCTCCCTCGCATAACAGGGTTAAGCCCACGGTTTCATTTGAGCCCGGATTGTTTCCTGACAGCAATCCGGGTTTTTCCTTTTCTTCCATTGCCTTCTTGGGCACCTATCGGAACTTCCGACCACGAACATCAACAATAGATCGATGCGCAATGTCCACGTTGATTGAACGCTTGAGTTCTAGCAATTCATCCGCATGATCTGCGGACATGTTTTCTAAAAATTGTTCCAATCGCCACGCAATACCGCAAAGGGTTGCAAGTCCCGGCTCCCGCTGGGTTGCAAGCAGATACGAATAATAGCGCGGACTGCGACCAAGCCAGATTGTCGAGAATTCCATTTGCGATTTTGTAAGGCGTGCCTGGTGCATGGCCGCATATATTTCTACAAGCTTCATTATACCTATCCTATTGAAAAATATATTTAATTCAGAACATAGGAGGTGTTAAAATGGTGCTTTATAAATAGCACGTTATTTCAAAAAGGAGATTTTTATGACGAGCGCCATGTGGAAGCTAAGGAATGCGATTTGGGCCGCGCCCGGATATATTGATCGGGACGACAAGAAGAGATTTCGCTGGCTCAGCGAAGGGAACGAACAGCAACGGACCGTGCTGATGGAATCCCTCGGCTACGGTCATCCGCTACGAGGAAAGGCTACCCGCTGCGGGAGGATTGAGGATCCCGACACCAACTACATGCGGCGTTGCGGTATCCCATTGTGTCCGCGCTGTTTCATGACGGAGCGGAGCAAGCAGATAAAGCAAGCGACACGACAGCGGTTCGTCGGCGTGCCCAATGAGCAATTGGCGTTCGCGACGATCCTTTTACCGATGGCAACCATGCTTTCCGATGTCTCCGATATCATCGACACCGAGAAAACGCGCATTCGCAATATGGTGAGCCTGAAACGCCGGAAGGACAGCCGCTGGGACAACTTCGAAATCCTCGGTTGGTGGGAGACTGACCGGATGACGTACAGCGATTTTGAAGGAATGGGCCGTAACTCGCAGATTGCGCTGGAACAGCTTGGCATTCCCTTGGTCTGGTCCGACGACACGACTATCTGGCGACCACACCTTCATGCGATTGTTCGGCTGGATCAACTCTCCGTTTCCGAGGTCGCCGATGCCTTCCGCAACAACGGATACGGCGCAGCCTATCAGGTCGATATCAAACCGTTTACGGCCAGCCAGAGGGTCGGCCTCAACATCAAATCGGTGATCCAGTACGCGCTGAAGTTCCGTATCGAAGCGGATTTCAAGGCGGCTGATAGCAACTGCAGTTCTGGAAAATATGATCTGGCCAACAGGAAGTGGTGGCCAGCTGAAGATGTCAAGACATATGCGGAATGGCTCTGCGAGAAAAACTCGGGGTTTCAGTCGCTTCGCTTTTCCTTGGGCGTGAAGGGCAAAAGAGCCAGTGCTGGTGTCGCAAATTCGGCGTCGAATGATTTGTCGGCCAAGCCGGGCACATCACAGATGCAGGTCATTGCTGATGATGATCTCGACGGTATTGAATTGGTCGACGAAGCATTCGATGACCGTTTCGATCAGACAGATGCTGTCGAAGTCGATGATGGTTTTCTTGATGAATACTCAGCTCATGGGATTTGTGTTGAAGACGAAGGAGTTATTAATTGGGGAAGTTCTGTCAATGATATAAGGTATAAGAACCCTTATACAGATACGAACTGGACAGAAGACGAGAGCGAAGAACTTTGGAACCATGAGGCATATGATGTTGGCCGGTCATTTAAATTTGCCGGAAATGTCATCAGTCTGAAAGAGCGTCTGCATAGCATTGCCCTCGCTCAGCGCGATGGCGCTTCGACCGGCAGTATGGGACGTCGATGAAAGTTTGTTGAACAAACTTTTGCGGGGCAACTTCATCGCTATCGTTAAGAAGCAGAGAAGCGTCAAGGAACGAGGACAAGGCCAGATAAGCAGCCAAGCAGCATCCGATGATAAACGCTTGCCGTTGACGCTCTATGATGATTGCTGAAAAAGACAAACCCCATGGGATCATATTGATCCCATGGGGTTTGAAGACAGCACAGATATCTGTGCTGTTATTCAGTTTTGTGCAGCTGCTTCTTGCGTTCTGCCGATGCCGCAGCCAGTTGCGCATCAAGCTCACCAGCGCGAACAGCTTCGATCAACGTATCGAGAATTGCAGGCAGCGCCTTCAATTCGCTGACCTCGATGGCGTTCTTGTCCTTGGCGATTTCGATGGTCTTGCCAGCATAACGTAAGACAAAAAATGTCTTGCCCATAAGATCTTCGAACCAGCCCTGACGAACACGTCGCAGTGCCTCCGTCTGGACCTTCTGCCCTTCGGCGTTCGTGCGCCAAACCTTGCGGAAGGTGTGATACTTGCGACCCTCAAGCGCCGCAGCAACCATGAGTTTCTGCTCGGAGAGTGCCGCGATCATTTTTTCTCGTGACCGCAAAACAGGGTCGTTCGTGCGGGCGGGAGCTGCGGTTGCAAGCTTAAGCGCCTTGAGATGGGACATGCTGTGATCCTTTCCGAAACGTCGTTGTTTCGTCCCGGATATAGCCGTCGGCCAAAAGGGCGAGCGAAGAATGAGGATATTGCGCGTTCTATTGCTTTAAGTTCGCAAAGCGCTGTACGTATTGCTCATCATTCAGCAACTCTAGGCCGAAGCGGACATCAGCAATAACGCTGGCAGTAACCTTGCTTGCGTGCAACGTATCGCTAGTCGGAGTATCGCTGATTGTAATATACTGATAGATAGCTTTCGGAGCGTAGGTGCCGAATGGCTTTCGCATCGATGTCCTAAATTTACTTGATGCGATGTGGCTCCATGTTGTGATGTTGACGATTCCGTTATGAATATCGGGATCGAAAAACCAGCGATAATCATCGCTGGCTTCTATTATACCCCGTGCATCAAAATTTTTGCGAACCGCACTTTGGCTGCGTGGTATTCTGAAATAATCGCAATCAATCAGCCGACGATATTGGTTCCCTTGTATCTGGATCGTCAGATTAAACTGATTTGAGGCAATCCAGCGATGCAACTCGACCGTGACACACGGCTGTTTGTTAAAGAGCGCCGACCACGTTTTACAGAAGATGACCCCAGACCGTTGGAGGTCCTTTTCCTGCTTTTCATCAGGATTGACCACAAGATCGGGCAGACCTAGTCGCAACGCATGTTCCAGATCGAACTGCATTTCGTCGGCACTGTGTTTGGATATGGTATCCAGAAAGCGTATTTCGTCCAAACGGCATTGCCATTCGTTCGTCAATCCGAACCAGTAGATTTTGTCCCTCGCTTGGCTGGGCGCCACTAATACAGCATCCGCGATAGAAGCGATAGCCGAAGTCATCTCGCAGTAGCTGGCTACAAATTCTCGGTCACGGAATGAGACGTTCTGGTTTTGATTAAGCCATCCATTTAACCTATCGGCAAAATCGGCATAAAGAACCTGCTGCCAACCTATTTGGGTTACGTCAAATGATGCAGGCACCAGAGTGAGAAGAACACGCGAATGAGCGGGGCTTTTATCGGCGTATCTCTCCAATTGCGCTCGCCGCGGAATATCTTTGAACTTGTTTTCAATGATGCAAAATGGAGGCTCGCATTCACGCTTTAGCGCTAAATCGATATTGTGTTGTTCTCGAATAACCGAAAACGGCTTGGTTACATCAATATCGAAGCAGTTCACAGCGTCTGGGTAGGCCATTAAAAGCCATGCAATGAAGTTCGAGTGAAACAACTCTTTGGAACCCAACGACATATGGAATATCGGCGAGCGATTGAGTTTCTCCGTGATCGCAATCAAATCAATGCGTTCACTTCCTGCCATTAGGTGCCTCTGAATATGCATACAAAACGGGCCCCGCTATCTCTTCAAGTTGACCAGAACGTCCATAAGCTCTGAGCCTGTCTGGAATACCTTCGAGTTGGCCGTATAGCTACGCTGCGCCTCGATCATGTCGGTCAGTTCTTGTGCAATATCAACGTTCGAGTTTTCCAGCGCACCAGTCCTGATTTTGCCGTTGCCGTTCGACGCGGCAGTTCCTAGCGTGACATCGCCAGATTCAGCGGAAGGTGAGAACACGTTGCCGCTGATGACGGTCATTTTGTCCGGGCTTGCAACATTGGCGATCGCGAGTTGATAGCGTGCGAGCATGTCACCGTTTGCCGAACGATCATAAACGATGCCGTCTTCACCTATAACGGTATCGACGGTCGCGCTTGGGGCTTGCCCGTTCAGTTCAACAGCCGATATCTGATAATCGCCTGCAAGCTGTGTTGATGCTGCAAGATCAAGTGTCATGGTCTGGCCGTTGGGTATTGCTATCTCAAGCGTACCACCTTCAAGGAGCTTGCCGTTTTGAGGATCAAACCGCATGAGCGACGTCGCAAGGGGCGCGCTACCCGGAGCACCGTAGGGAAATCCGCCCGATGGTGACGCATCGTTCCGATTGAAGACGGCGACTTCCCAGTTGAAATCCGCACCCTTGGTGAAATAGACATCCAGCGTTACGGCCCGTCCCTGATCATCATAAGCGATCAATGAGGTCTTATGCGAATAGGCGCTGTTTGCCATATTATCGGCAGGCGTATTGCCGAGCACCGAAGGCTTGATGACTGGATCGGTCGCTGGAAGGTTCAGCGCTGCAAATATCCCCTCATTATCCATCAGGCTGGAGTCGGCCAAAGACATACTGTCGCTGAAATCGATGGGCCAGGTCTCCCCGCCCGGAAGCGTCACATTGAGACTGCCGCCACTGATCAGCGAACCCGTCGCGAGATCGAATTGAAGCGTTGTTTGGCCGAGCGGGGCACTACTGTAAGGAAACGGAGCTCCAGCCCCGGTACTTGTCGCGTCAGCAGCGTTGTAGACAGCCACTTCCCATGTGTCCGGCCCTGTACGCGTATAATAGACGTCGAGGCCGACATTGTTTGGGAACCCTGCATAGCCTCGCAGGCTCATCCGTTCAGTCGGGGCACTTGCGGCGCTATTAGCGGATGCTGGCAGCTCACCTGCTGCCGTGTCGAGGATCGGTGCCAGCGTGGACAGGTTCGTATTGATCTTTACAGCTGGCGTCGAACCACCCGTTATTGCCTGCGTGAAGCCGGAAAGATCAACGAGGAAGGGATCATTCGGATCGAAGCCAACAATCGGATTGCTGTCGATCAGATCTCCGGTCCCCGGATCGAAGTCGAGCTGGACGGAGCGCAATTCAACATTGCCGCTCGTCAGGTCATAGGGAAACCCTGTTGATGGCGCACCATCAGTTTCAACGATGGTTACCTCCCAGCGGTTATCAGCAATCTTCGTGAAATAGGTCTCGGTCGTCACAAATTCGCCAGCGCTATTCAGGCTAGCCGTCGTCAGCTTGCGGTTCCACGCGCTATACGGGCTATTCTCCGATGGTGGAACATTGACGATTGCTTGTCCCACGTCTGGACCATTCGCAGGCAGATTTACAGTGAAAGTGCCATTGGTTGTAGGCTCTGCCGGAAAGCTGCTCTGTCCGAGCGTGATAGGCACCATGCCATCAAAGCCGTTACCCGCGCCTGTGAACGGATAGGGATAGCCCATGAGGGTAAAGCCAGCCACGTTCACCAGATCGCCATTCTTGTCCGGTACGAACGATCCAGCCCTCGTGAGAAAAGGCATGCCATTGGCATCCTGCACAACGAAGAAGCCATTGCCGTCAAGAGCCAGATCGGTGGTAGAACTCGTGGACGTCAATCCGCCCTGCGCACCGATGTTATGACGCACCTGCGTCAGGACACTGCCGGAATTGTAATTGCCAGACGTTGATGGCAGCACCAGTGACGAAAACTCTGTCGAACCGCGCTTGTAACCATTTGTGCTGGCATTTGCGATATTGTCTGCCACTGCGCTAAGCTTATTTGCCTGAGCGTTCATTCCTGAAACGCCCGTACGCATCATTCCGTACAAACCCATTGAATTGCCCCCTAACCCAAACCTATTTGTGCCGTCTATAGCTTGCGTGAAGCTTGACATTACCCGCTATGGTTTCACGCGCTTAAATTGAACTCCTTAGAAAGCTGGTCCGCGCGCGAATCTCATGTAGAGAATACTCCGTGGCGGAATACTCAACAAGTCAGTTCATCCTTCGGGATGGACATACGAGAAATCTTCGCAAAGAATTTGAAGAAATTGCGACTGGCTAAAGGGCTATCGCAGGAAGAGCTTGCACATCGCGCCGATATAGATCGAACCTACGTCAGTTCCCTAGAACGATGTGTATATGGCGTTAGCATCGACGTGCTGGGCAGATTGGCAGTAGTGCTGGAGGTCGAGCCAGCAGAACTGCTGAAGATTGCACAGTGATAGATACAGACGGTCACGCTTGAAAAGTTTGTTCACACAAACTTTTTGTCCGAAACTTCGATTAATCAGCAAACCAAACTACCTATCAATAAAATAGCATTATATAAAAATCATATAACCTTGTTTTTTTACCACGATTATTAAGAATAACTAATATACGGAAGTACCCGGCTGTTAGTCCCGATTCACGCTTTTCGCGACGCGCTCCAAACAAAAAGCGCGGGACAGAACCCGCACCATTGTTCAACTTGCTCCGAAGTAATCAGGCCGCCGCGCTGCCTTCGGACGCAATCACATCGATGATGTCGTTGACGACCTTTTCCACCAGACCACGGTCGTCGCCTTCCGCCATGACGCGGATGAGCGGCTCTGTACCCGACGGTCGGATAACCAGGCGACCCTGATGGCCAAGACGCTCGGTTGCTTCGTCGATTGCGCTCTTAACGCGCTTGTTCTCCAGCGGTTTGCCGCCCGCGGTGCGAACATTCTTGAGAAGCTGCGGCACCGGATCGAATTTGCGGCAGACTTCGCTGATCGGCCTGCCCTGCTCCTGCGCGACGGCAAGGATCTGCAGCGCCGAGATCAGTCCGTCGCCCGTCGTCGCAAAATCGGACAGGACGATATGGCCGGACTGCTCGCCGCCGACATTGAAGCCGTGCTCACGCATATGCTCGACCACATAGCGGTCGCCCACCTTGGTGCGGGCCAGCGTCAGGTGACGGTCGGCGAGGAAGCGCTCCAGACCAAGATTGGACATGACGGTCGCCACGATACCGCCGCCTTCTAGCCGGTCGCTTGCCGCCCAGCTTTCGGCGATGACGGCCATCAACTGGTCGCCGTCGATGACAGTGCCGTTTTCATCGACCAGCAGCACCCGGTCCGCATCGCCATCGAGCGCGATGCCGACATCGGCGCGCACTTCGTGAACTTTCTTCATCAGGCCGATCGGATGCGTCGAGCCGCAATCCTCGTTGATGTTGATGCCGTTCGGCTCGTTGTTGATGGTGATGACTTCCGCGCCCAGCTCCCACAAAGCGGCAGGGGCAACCTTGTAGCCCGCGCCATTGGCGCAATCGACCACGACGCGCAGGCCGTTCAGGTCGATGTTGCGCGGCAGCGTGCGCTTGGCGAATTCGATATAGCGATAAATGTCGCCGTCAACGCGCTTGGCGCGACCGACGTCGCCATGGCTGGCGAGATATGGGGACAGATCGCCGTCGATCATCGCCTCGATCTTCAGTTCGATCTCGTCGGAAAGCTTGTAACCGTCGGGACCGAAAAGCTTGATGCCGTTATCGTAGAACGGATTGTGCGATGCGGAGATCATGACGCCGATATCGGCGCGCAGTGATCGGCAGAGCATCGCAACGGCCGGCGTCGGAATGGGGCCGAGCAGGAACACATCCATGCCGGCGGCGGTGAAACCGGCCACCAGCGCATTTTCCAGCATATAGCCGGAACGGCGCGTATCCTTGCCGATCACCACGCGCGAAGCCTGACCCTTGCGGCGGAAAATGTGACCGACCGCCATGCCGACTTTCATGGCAACTTCCGGGGTCATCGGAAAGCTGTTTGCCTGTCCGCGAATGCCATCGGTTCCAAAATATTTGCGTGCCATCTGTTTCGCCTTGCGTTGAGCCATGAACCGCTCTCAATCTTCAAATATCTGTCGCCCGAATTCGCGGGCGAGCAATGGCTGCCGGTTGTCCGGCCGGCGGATTTCGCTGTTCTTAACGCGAAAACCCTCACAAATGCAATTTCGCCTTTGGCTGCAGGCTCAACCTTCCCACGTCCAAAGTCGTAATCTGACGCAGTAAGATGCGCCGAAATCCTTAACGAGCCTTTGCCGTAAGCTCCCACAAAGCTGATAACAAGAAAGCCGGGTTTCCCCGGCTTTCTCAATTCAATTTCGAGCAGCTTATTGCGGCTGCGGCTCCATACCCGGTTCGCTGCCGGGCTCGCTACCCTTGCGCTTGCGCGGGCTTCCGGCCTTCGGCACGCCCGAACCGCGCGACGGCGTATCGCTGCCCTGATCGCGCGATGGCTTGTTGCCCGCAATCAGTTCCTTGATCTCGTCGCCGGAGAGCGTTTCATATTCGAGCAGACCTTCGGCAAGAGCGATCCAGTCCTTCTTCTTCTTGGTCAGGATGCGGGTCGCTTCGGCATAGGCCTCGTCGATCAGGCGCCGCACTTCGGCGTCGATGATCTGCGCGGTTTCTTCCGAAATGTTCTGCGTGCGGGATACCGAATGTCCGAGGAAGACTTCTTCCTGATTGTCGCCATAGGCCACACGGCCCAGCTTGTCCGAATAGCCCCATTGCGTAACCATCGAACGGGCGAGCTTGGTGGCCTGCTGGATATCGGAGGAAGCACCGGAAGTGATGTTTTCCTTGCCGAATTTCAGCTCTTCCGCCACACGGCCGCCCATCATGATGGCAAGGCGCGACACCATCCATGTATAGGTAGCCGAATAACGGTCGCCTTCCGGAAGCTGCATCACCATGCCAAGCGCCCGTCCACGGGGAATAATGGTCGCCTTGTGGACCGGATCGGCCTTCGGCACGTTGAGCGCCACGATGGCGTGACCTGCTTCATGATAGGCCGTATTGGCCTTTTCTTCCTGCGTCATGGCGGAGCGGCGTTCCGCACCCATCATGATCTTGTCCTTGGCGTCCTCGAATTCCTGCATGGTCACGAGGCGCTTATTGCGGCGTGCGGCCATGAGGGCAGCTTCGTTGACGAGGTTGGCGAGATCCGCACCGGAGAAACCCGGTGTGCCGCGTGCGACAACCTTGAGATCGACATTGGGTGCAAGCGGTACATTGCGCACATGCACTTTGAGGATCTGTTCACGACCGACGATATCCGGGTTCGGAACCACGACCTGACGGTCGAAACGGCCCGGACGCAGAAGTGCCGGATCGAGAACGTCGGGACGGTTGGTGGCGGCGATCAGGATGATCGATTCGTTGGCTTCAAAACCGTCCATCTCGACCAGAAGCTGGTTGAGCGTCTGTTCACGTTCGTCATTGCCGCCGCCGAGACCGGCGCCGCGATGACGGCCCACCGCATCGATTTCGTCAATGAAGATGATGCAGGGTGCATTCTTCTTGGCCTGCTCGAACATGTCGCGGACGCGGCTTGCGCCGACACCGACAAACATTTCAACGAAGTCCGAACCGGAAATGGTGAAGAAAGGCACATTGGCTTCGCCCGCGACCGAGCGCGCAAGCAGCGTCTTACCGGTGCCGGGAGGGCCAACGAGAAGAACGCCGCGCGGGATTTTGCCACCCAGACGCTGGAATTTCTGCGGATCGCGCAGGAATTCGACGATTTCCTCAAGATCCTGCTTGGCTTCGTCCACGCCGGCGACGTCCTGGAAAGTCACGCGGCCATGCGCTTCCGTCAGAAGCTTGGCCTTCGACTTGCCAAAACCCATGGCGCCGCGCGAACCGCCCTGCATCTGGCGCATGAAGAAAATCCACACGCCGAGGATCAGGATCATCGGAAGCCAGGACAGAAGAATGCCAATCAGCGAGCTGGAACCGTCGGTTTCAGGGCGGGCGGTGATCGCGACATCCTTGCTTTCCAGGCGCGAAACGAGACCCGTATCGCCCGGCGAATAGGTCTGGAAGGTCGAACCATTATCAGCAAAAGTACCGGTGATCCGCTGGCCGGTGATCGTGACCGATTTCACGCGACCGTTGGATACGTCGTCTATAAATTGCGAATAGGAAACTTCACGGGAATT
>Ga0164243_10006395_pt1 | contig 17834 bp, 19 predicted proteins | sample OricompcompostOP_FD_108781 | JGI IMG/M metagenome (GOLD analysis project Ga0164243, IMG submission 108781) | Organic Plus compost microbial communities from Emeryville, California, USA - Original compost - Organic plus compost (OP) | ecosystem: Engineered > Solid waste > Mixed feedstock >... | reverse complement strand
GCGATCATCGACGCCCAGCTCTGGGTGAGAACCCACCCACGACCCGGAATACCTTCGGTTTCGATGCCGATCGGCGCCGATTGCAGCGAGTCGCGGTCGGCGTAGGCACCGTGGTTCACGGCGTCGGACACGACGTACATTTCGCCTGCGTTCAGCACGCGATGCTGTTCGTGGCGGTAGGCGTCGGAGGTCACGGTCATGCCCCACATCGTGGCGAGCTCACCGGTCAGCAGCAGTTCGTGACGAGCGATGGGCGACAGGGCCGAGTGGAACTCGGTGTTGCCGATGATGTCTTCGTACAGGTCGGCAGCGATCAGGAAGTGCGGAGCCTTCAGACCCCATTGGGTCACGTTGACACGCAGGCTGGCGACAGCGTAGGGGGTCAGCTGACCCGACACGACCAGCAGAGGGTTGCCGTCCTGGGTGCCAGCGGCGGCGTCGGCTTGACGCTTCCACAGGCGGTCTTCCGTCACCATGAAGGCTTCGGTGGCTTCCGTGTACTTCTCGCCGAGGGGGTCACCGGGCGACTGGTTCAGGTCGTTTTGGGTGATGTACGGACGGGCGACCAGCACCATTTCCGCCGGGGTGTAGAAGTTGTCCTTCACCACCTGAGTATCGACGCGGCCGGGGGCGGTCGAGACGACGGCGACGGTGTCCTTCTTGTACATCTTGAAGCGGACGATCGAGCCTTGGGCAGGGTTCGTCTTGGCCAGGAACTTGCGGGCAAAGCCCTGACGGTTCTGGGTGATGTACAGGGCGTCGGTCAGGCGTTCGCCGACCAGCTTGTGGTAGCCCTTGTCCGCGAAGACCGCAGCGATCAGTTGCTTGTTCGATTCTTCCTTGGCGCGGATCTCTTCGGCCGTGGCGATCAGGCCCGAAGCCGCAGCTTCCAGGAACTTCTTCTGCTGGAGCAGCAAGTCCTGCTTGGACGAGGCGTTCAACTCGCCGTTACGGCCGACGGCCAGCTCACCACCCGGGGTGAAGCGGTAGTCCGTCGCGACCACGGGATGCGCGGAGGCGCGAATCTTGGTTGCTTTCATGTTGGATGACTCCTGAGTTGATGGATGTGACCTGGCCGATTAGCTCAGGAAGATGCCGAGGTACGGAACTTGCGAGCTGGGCACGGCGGTGATCGTCGCGTTGGCGATGACGTTGCCCGTGCCGTTCTGGTCGGTGACCTGACCGTTGGCGGCGAGCTTCACCTGCGTGGCAGCCAGCCAGTTGACCGAAGCGTCGAAGGCCGACGTGAAGATCTGACCCTTGCTGATGTAGCCGACCTGGTCGACGTAGTTGCCGACATAGCCACCGGGCTGAGCGTTGCCGAACAGCGCAGTGCGCTCGTAGACGGTCAGGGCGTACTTGTAGGTCACGACCACGGTGTCGCCAGCGGTCAGGCCGGAGATCACGTTGCCGGTCACCGTCACGCCACCGGTCACGGGCACGGGGGCGGGCGGAACCACCGACATGTCCATGATGCCGACTTGGCCGGCGATGGGGGTTTTGATCAAGGTGACCTTGCCGTCAGCCGGGACGACGTAGGTTTCGATGGCATTGTGGAAGGGTTCTTCGAACGCAGCACCGACCGTGTGGGCCAGGGCGAAACCGACAAAGATGTCGGAGGCTTCACCCGTCGAGGGCAGAACGCCTGCCGTCTGGTTGGTGTTGGTGCGGACGAGGGCTTGACCTTCCTCGGTGATCATGGCACCGGGGGCGACAGCGAACTCACCGCTGATCGGGCCGTGCGTCAAGGGCGCGTAGATGGACATGGAGTATGCTCCTTAATGGTGAATTGCTGGCTCAGATGTTGAGGCCGTAGGTGAACAGCGGAGTTTCGCCACGCAAAACCGATTCGGTCAGCGAGGAGGCGTTGATGCTGGTGGGTGTGGAGGCCGCGCCAGCTTGCAAGGCAGTGACCTTCGCGGGGCGACGCAGCAGGGCTGCGGTGAGACCGGCAGTGACCGGAGACTGGGAGTCCTCGTCACCGTCGAACTCGTAGCCATCGTCGTCACCGTCTTCCGGGCACTCGTCGTTGGCGACGACGCGACGACGGCTGGTGACCTCGACGACGTCTTCCGGAGTGTCGTTGACCAGATCCAGAGCTTCGGCGTAGTCAGCACGAACTTGTTCGCTCATGGCCGACAACTTGTGGGCCAGCGCCAGAGTGTTCTGGATGTAGCCTTGACCGTACGAAGCGAAGATACGCTGCAACATGCGTTGGGGGTTTTTCATGCCAGCCTGAACCAGTTCCTGCTCCAGAGCGGCACGCAGGGGGTTCTCGACTTGACTGAAGAAGTTGCGGCTGATGCCGACGGCGGCGATGGCGATCGACTGATCCAGCGCAGCTTGCTTGGCAGCTTGCACCTTGGTCAGGCGCTTCTCGATGTTGGCGGCTTCCAGCTTGATGGTCTTGGCGACCACCTTCGAGGCCGACAGCGACAAGCGCTCGGTCTTGAAGCCGTTGGCAACCAGAGCAGCCATCAGACCGTGCTTCTTGGCTTCAGCCAGCAGGAGCTGATGGTAGGCCGGAGCAGCGTAGACGTCGAGGACTTCAGCCTTCTTGGCGGCGGCTTTGGTCATGGTGGCGACGACCGTGGTGTTCTTCACAGCGCACAGCGTACCAGCGTTCATGACGAAGGCCACGTTCTGGATGGTGTCGTCCACTTGGCGAATCTCGCCGATGGGCAGCGAGGAGGGGTCTTCCTCGACATCAGCGTCGAGACCGAGTTGGTCGTCCGAACCGCTGTCTTCCGTGGCGATGTCGAGAGCCTCTTCCTCGGGGGGAGTGGGCAGCTCGTCTTCCTCGTCCTCGGCGTCCCAGTCGATATCACCGTCCTGACCTTCGTCCACGTCGGCTTCGACCATGGACGGATCGAACACGTTGACTTCGCCGTCACCGAGGGTGTCGACGTTACCCTCGCTGGCGTCGATCTCGGTATCGCCTTGTGCGTTCTCGAGCAGAGTGTCGCTGTCGTCGGTATCGAGGTAGTCCTGGACCGGATCGACGTCGTTGTCGATAGTCGAGATGTTGTTCGAACCGTCCGTACCAGCCGGATTGTCGATGTCAGCAGCGGCGATCTTGCGAGCCGATGCCCGGACCGTCTTGGACTTGGTCAAGCCCTTGTTGGTCTTGTCGTGATTGGAGAAGTGCAGGTCTCCACTCTCGTACGTTTCGGGGTCGATCAGACCGGCCGGCTCCATGGCATTGGTGACGGTCGTGTCCTCGACGTCCAAGATCGACAAGTCTTTGGGCTTCTTGTCGTGGTTCGAGAAGTGGAGGGTCCCGGCCTTCACCTTACGGAGTTGCTTGATGGCCATGTTGGTTCCTCTTGAGAAGGGTGTTAGCGTGGTGAGCGCGAACAGTTATAAAATTGTAAGGTGTGCGACTCAGACTGCTACTGCATCAGAGTCCGTGATGAAGACCAGCTTGAGCTTCTTGGTCTTATCCACTTCGAACGAGAGTTCCCATCCCAACGAATTCAGGGTTTGGGCTAGTCTGATCATGGACTTGGCATTAATGGCGGGGCAGCGAACACCATTGAGCGTAACCTCTACAGTCTCACGCTGCGTGAGCCAGTCAGTGCCGCTGACAGGACGACGAGCCATCACACTGATACCAATCATTTTCAGCATGGATTTAACTGCTGCCGCGTGTTCAGGTGAGACAGAATCGGCATCGGCAACTACAGGTTTGCCAGTCAGGGCTGCCAGGATTTGCTTATCAGAGATCATAAGAGTCCTCAAGATTGAGCAAGATCATACATGAAGTCCGACTGAGCGGGAACCCAGGCAGGATCTTCAACAGTGGAACACTCTCCGGGCGTGAGCTCGTGAGCGTTGCGGAACAGGAGAGACTCCTGATTCGAGAGTGGGTCCTTCACGATGTCCCACTCCAGAGACTTCTTGAGTCGGTAACTGTACCTCGGATCATCGAGGCGGACGCCTGACAGACCGCAGGTGAAGTACTGGCACGTAGCTCCCATGGAGTACGTACTGACCTCGCCACGCTGGATGCGACTGACACGATCAACTGCCTTGGTCTTGTCGAAGGCGAGCAGAGCCATGACCATCCAGTGGCGACCATTGCCATAGTTCTTGATGCGAACCAGGGATGTATCCAGGATAATGCCCAGAGCTGTCTCGGGGTCGTCCGCCTGATGCTCCTCGTGAGTAGGGCAGCCTGTCCAAGCCTTGTAGACCAGACGATTGACCGGAGGCTCCCGGAACTTAACGAGCTCGTACAGAGGGAAGGCCACGCCGTTGCGGTTGGGAATGTCCGACGGAATCATCGGCGTGTTCACCACCACGTAGTCTTCGATGTTGCTGCTGATCTTGTACTTCTTGGCAGCGAAGGGGAGCCACTTGTTGTAGTCCAGAGTCTCCTCTGGATGGGTCGTGGTCGCCCGGATGTGCTTCATGTAGTCGCGGCCTTCGGCACCATCGACATCGATAGGCTTCAGACCGCCGACCATGCGCTGACTGGTGATCTTCACACCGAAGTTACCCTTCGAGTGAATCTGAATAGAGTGCGACATAAATCAGCGTCCCAGAATGTAGAATTCGGCCGTGGTCGTGAACTCAATCTTGATGGCTGTGAAGTTCGGCACAGGAGCTTCGAGGATATCACCCTCGGCCACCGAAGTCTTCTTGACCCAGATAGAGGGGTCAGCCGCAGCCGGATCCAGGTTCTTGGCCCGCGCATAGTTGGCGAGTGTGAAGGAGACGTCGACACTGCCACCGATCGCTTGAAAGAGCACGGGGAAGTTGACGTCCGGGTGCGTCTGGACATCGCTATCCTTCAGCACAAGGACATCCCCAGCCTTGCCGTGTATCTCGACGTGGGCGGAGCTGTCCGAGATGTTGCGCACTCCAGCACCGAGGGGCTTCTTACCCCAATGTACTCGACGAGCACCGTTGTTACCCAGCAAGACTGCTGTCATGATGGCCTCTCTTCAGTGGGTTAGACCGTGGGATCTTCGGCGGGAGCATCTTCGCCACCCTCGTCGGGGGTGTCGGGCGAGTCGCCTTGATCGGAGGTGCCGGTGTCGTCCTGTCCGGAAGTGTCCGAAGTGTCACCTTCGTCGGGTTGCTCGGCAACCGGATCTTCGGGCTGCTCGGCAACCGGATCTTCGGTCTGCTCGGCAGCAGGACCTTCGGGTTGTTCGGCAGCAGGATCTTCATCCGGCTCTTCAGAGCCACCGTCCAGAGCAGCCTTCAGGTTGGCGGGAATGTTGTCGGGGTAGGCGAGGCCGATCAGAGTCAGTGACGGCAGGACGCCGTAGTACAGCTGAGCGATCTCGACGAACTGCTTGATGTCGGAAGCGACCAGACCTTCGACTTCGGAGGGGGTGCCACCCTTGGAGGCGATCAGGGCTTTGACCTTCGCGGCGAGTTCGGTACTCATGATGAGCTCCTTAGTGGGTTGTATATCGTGATGCACACGTCCATAAAATTGCGTTCAGTGTTGAAACTGGTCAAAGAATAGCCCCTCCGAGGCGTGAACCTGGGAGGGGCTGGAGGGTTACTTCTTGCGAGGTTGATCCATCTCGTGGACGGCTCGTTCATCACTGCGGACCGGGGCCTTCCGCAGAGCCTTCAGTTCGCGTTCGAGTTCCTTGACGTTGGCGATCTGAACACCCGAGTTCATCAGGTTCTTGACCACCTCCACGGACTTCGGCACGTTGAGCGTCCAGCACTGCAAGACGTGAGGCCCGTCGAACCACTTCGTGAGCGGACGACGAAGCTGGATGGCTTTACGAGTACCGAGCTGACCAGTCACCGGCAGAACGATGTACATACCGTCGTTCTCGATGAGCGGGAACGGCCGGATGAGGTTGGGATCGTTGCTGGGCTTGAGCTCCAGACGCATGAAGTTCTTCATGGAGTTCTGAGTAGCGAAGCGGATGAGGCCTCCCGTGCTCAGAGACTTGCCCGACTTCAACATCAACCACATGTTCTTCAGCTGCTCGTTGAGCTCAGGCATCTTCGGATCAAGCTTCAACCCATGCTCGGCCCACATCTTCATCTGGTTGAGCAGATGCTTGTGGTTCTTGATCTCCGCATACTTGTATGCAGGAGCAGCACGGAAGCCGACGGACTGCAGGGCAGTGACGTTGGGGTCTGCATCCCCCGAGGGCGTGTACTCCAGAGCCAAGAAGCCGTTGATGATGATCGGCCAGATCTCGATGGACAGCTTCTCTTCCTTGGCTGGTGCAACCACCTGACCCTTGCCGAGCTTCGGAACCTTCTGCTCAGCACGACGCTGCGCCTTGGTGCCCGCAATGCCTTCCACGACGTGCAGAGGCATCTTGAGATGGTCTGCGATGGACCGACGCACCCCACCCTTCAGACGCTTGTTCATAATGAACACGGTGGAAAAGCGCTGAGTCGCCTTCACACCCTCGTTGGTCACGTAGGTGACGGTGTTGGGGCCAATCTTGACGATCTTACCTTCACCGTTCTGCGTGTGGATCATAGCACCCTTCACGAGCGTGTTGGCCTCGGCAACCCACGCGGCCGACTGAGCTTGGAGGTCGTCCTCATCAGTCGAGTCGTCCAGCTCACTCTCTTCGGAGATCTTAATGTTCTCGTTCAGGAAGTGGTCCAGACGCACAAGGCCGAGCTGATCCTTGTAGGGCAGATCGTAGCCGGGGATGTACGGAGTCTGCTCCAGTATGGCCGCGTCCTCGGGATCGGGGGCGTGTTCGACAGGCTCCAGCGTCAGGCGGTTCTCGCCCTTGTAGCGCTCGCGGTACTCCTTATAGTCAGCATCGCGGATGTACTTGTAGTCCGAGTAGCCCTCGTAGAACTGCTTGACCTGAGGGTCGTGGATCGACTTGTACTCGTTGAGGTTGTCGAACTTCATGGAGATCACCGGCAGGTCAGGGAGCTGGCCGTACTTCGGATCATCCGAGTTGTCGTACTTGCTGACCGACAGCAGCTTGGAGTAGATGCGGCACATCTTCGTGATGTCTACAGTGCCATCCAGCAGGACCGTGTCATAGTAGATGTGGTCGCGCTGCTCCACCTTCTTCAACTGAGGGCGACCGATGCGACTGTCGCCTTGCTCCAGAGTGCCAGGGTTCCACACCAGACCGTCCCGGATGAGGCGAGATGCGTCCTGTAGGTTGAGACCAGTATCCATGGAAGCGGAAACACCCACCATGCCGATGGTCCCCTCAGCCTCGAACTTCGCCATCGCCTCGGTTTTCTTCGCAGCCGTGTACAGCACGAAGCGGGACTTGATGTCCGGAGGCAGGGCATCGTAGATCTCCTGGGCAGACCATGTGTAGTTGGTGAACACGATGATCTTGCCTGGGATGCCCTGGCTGATGTGCTCCCGGATGAGTTCGATGATCTTGGTGATCTTCGGGCTGATGAGGTCCGGACCGGAGAGATTGGCCTTACCCCAGTCGTCCCGACCCATGGCCGTGCAGAAACGCTCCACGCGGGCGAGGTACTTCTTGAGCAGTTGCTCCATGGAGTCCGCCGAGATATCGTCATCGGCAGCTTCCTCACCTTCATCCTCGACCTTCTCACCCTTCTGCTTGGAGAGCCACTTCTGCAGGAGCGGGTTGGACTTGGCCTTCTCCTCGATCTCCTCCATCACGTCGTTGACCAGAGCGTCGTAAGCCTTCGCTTGGTTCTCGGACATGCTGACCACGTGGAGTCGCTCGATTGCCGGAGGCAAAAGAGCAGCCCATTCCTTGCGGTAGGCACGGGCCTCCACCATGTTGCGCTTGATCTCCGCCTTGATCTCGGCTTCCGCGCCCGGACGCCACGTCTTCACGCGACCGCCAGCTAGCTCCAGGCCGTAGCGTTCGTTGAACTCCTCGCGAGTGCCGAACATCGTCGGATCGATGAGGGAGAGCTGCGATGCCAAGTCGGACACCGAGTCGTGAGCGAACGTGCCGGAGGCCAACCGCTTGTACGGGATGTCGAGGATCAGACGCTGCACGGCCTCGGTACGAGCCGACATGCGACGCAGATAGTGCGCTTCGTCGCAAGCCACGTACTGGAAGTCGAACTGCTTGAGGAACTCGATGATGTGGTAGACGTTGACGGGAGTCGTACCATACACCACGCGATCCGTGGCGATGCGCGAGCAGACATCGTAGTCCACGATCACGACCGTGTTACGCGGAGCTGTCTGGATGATGCGGGTCAGACGCTCCAGGCCGTTGGAGTTGCACGACGCCGTGTTGATCGGCACCGGGTTCAGCTTGCCGCCCGTGAAGAAGGCGATCTCGCTGATGTACTGCGCGACCAGATGGCTCGGGCACATGATCAAGTACGGGAAGCCCTTACGAGCCTTCACGAACTTGAGGATGTCCATGATGATGATCGGGGTCTTGCCGCCACCAGCCTGCACCGGCAGCAGAGCCGCGTGCGGGAAGTTGCGCATCTGGTTGCGGATGCGAGCTTGATGGGGGAGTTGGCCCAGCGATTCACCAGCCAGCGGCAGGGACTCGCCTTTCCATTCCGGGTCGGGGCGCTGATCGAAGTACGCCTTCCGACGCTCGTTGTCGCGAGTCTGATACTCAGCATAGCGAGCAGGTTCGGCATAGTGGCAGAGGAGCAGGAAGTATGGAAGAACCTGCACCGCATACATGACCGAGTACGTCTGATAGATGACCTCAGGCGTCTCCAGGGCCTTGATCATGCCTTGGCGGAAGTAGTTGAACACTACGTTGAAGGGCGGGAACTCGGTGCTGGCGAGGTCCACCCAGCGGATGGCTTGGCGACCCGTCTTCTCTTGGAAGACCGGCAGCAGCTTCTGGATATAGTCCAGGACTTCGTCAGTAGCCGCGATCTCGTCGGCATTGTACACGCCAGTGTCGCGAACAGTCTGAGGGTCGGGGCGGAACTCCGGCATGCCGACAGCACGACATACGCCGACCATCTGCTTGATGGGGAGCTCACCGATCACCTTGGAAGCCAGACGGACGATATGCGTGGCGTTGGGGCGACGGCAGCGCGTTAGGTCCAGAGTCTTCAGGCTACCCATCGTGTCCGTGTAGGCGAAGCGGCCATTGGCCCAGTCCACCAGAACCGGCATGTTCTTGGGGAGCTGACGGGCTTTGACGTCCTCAGGAGTGTCGTCGGGCCGCATCAGCTGAAAGGAGCCGTCCTCACGAGTACCCGCATCGAAGTACTTCTGGTCGTAGACGCTGGCCCGGTTAAGCTCACGAGGGATCATCAGAGGATGACCCTGATGATCGATGGTCAGCATCTCGTTGTTGACCGCGGGCTTGATCATATCCGACTTCGGCATCGTGTTCGCCAGCTTGACGATCTGGAACGAAGCCTTCGGCGGCTTGGCCGTGAAGCCGTACTGGTGCAGAGCCCACTCCATCAGCACCGAGTAGAGGTCGGCCGGGCGGATCTGGTCGAACTGCGTGGTCGTCAGTTGCTGCGCCTCAGCAGCCTTCACACGGACGTTCAGGAAGACGTATCCGGCCTCAGTGTAGGTCAAGGTGGCATGGCAGCCGATCAGAGCGGTCTGGATCTTGGGGAAGCCAGACATGTTCTCCACGAGCTGGTTGGTATCCAGCGAAGTGGGGACGGCAACGTCGGCATGGATGATCGCACTCTTCTCGTCCTCGTTCAGTGCAGCCCACTTGAAGAAGGCGGACAGAGATGTCTTGATGGCATCCGGCCGCACGTGGAACAGAGGCAACGATACCGCGAAGTGAGGTTCTGCACCGTCCTTGGCGAGTTCCTTACGGATGCTCATGAGGCCCTTGGGGACCTTGAACATCGGCAGACCCTTCTCGCCGGGCGAGGTGATCTCACGGATCGTCTTGCGGTCCTTGCCGAACTTGGGGTGATTGGTGATGGTGGGGGCCAGATGACGGAAGGCCATCAAAGCATATGCAACCGGAATCTGCAGAGGCAGTACCGAGTTGTACAAGAACAGGAAGTTGGATCGGTTCGCTTCACCACCGAGGATGAGGTTCGCCGGCGTGACGAGGTTCGTCGTCGGGCGCAGAGTCAGCATTGGAGAGCCCTTTTGTGGCTGGAGGAATGGTATAAAACTGGGGAGCGCTGAAACGACAAAACCCTCCGAGAGCGTGAACTCCAGGAGGGCTTAGGATCAACTGGTTTTTCTCATGAACTTCTCGACGCTCCATCCTTTGCCGAGAAGAACGATACGGACATCCTTACGTTGGGCTACCTTCGGGTTGATGTCCTGACCAAGAAACTTCAGGGTGTCCGAGTTGAGCTGCTTCACCAGGAACCACGGGTTGGTCTTGGCCAAGGATTGCCACAAGCGGTTCGCTGAATAGCTGTGGCGCTCACCCGAGATGAAGCAGTAGCCCTCGTTCAGCACCTGTTGATACAGACGTCGCATGAGCCCTCTGCCCCTGTACTCAGGCAGAAGGACACTGTGAGGGTTCACGATCTTGAAGTCGTCGAAGCCCCCGAAGCTGTTGGAGTAGCGCCCAATGACCTTGCCATCGTGGATGATGACTCGGTCGTCGTCACGCGTCCCCATGTCCTGGTAGAAGAACCCATACCCGAGCGGCTTGAACCGCTTCGGGTTGAGGTCATCTTCCCAGACGTGCAGGTTCTTGACCTTAGTGTCCGGCATCAGAGCCGTTGCGGACAGGCGCTGGGCGATGCGGCTGAGTGTGCTCATATGCGATATCCGTTGCCGTCGCTGGGGCGCGAACTGACCGAGGCAGCAGGCCAGATGCGTTTGTCGATCACCAGCTTGAGTTGCTCGGCGGTTGGTAGGCGATAGTGCGCGAGCGCAGGAAGCTCGTCGCAGCGTATGACGTAGGACAGATGCCACCGAGTTGGGTGGTCGATGGCGTCGTTGGTCAGACGGATCTGCGTCCGACGTGGATAGACTTCGACCACGTAGGCTTGGTCACGACGCTTCCAGCGGAAATGGTGTGACAGGAGAGCGTGAACCTGATTGGGCCGCACAGGCTCCAGAAGAGCATCCACCATGACCAGGAAGCCCTGACCGTTGAGGATGCTGAACTGCTTGGCCCGCTTGATATTTACCACCCTCAGAATCTTGCTGTTGTTCAGCCACTTGCTGAGTCTCATCTTCTCCGTGCGGAGGAAATTGATGATGCGCCCATTGGCGTCAGCGCGGTTAGCGAACGCTGGCTTGCGAGTCTCGTCGCAGAGCTCCACAAAGGCTTGCACACATGCACGCCAGAGAGCCTTGGGAGGGGCTGAGGGGAACTTCTCCCGCACCGCGGTGACCGCCATACGCCATTCGGGAGCGCGGGCAGCGACGAAGAACGAGGGGATGATGTTGGGGTCAGGGGCAGCCCACGGAGTGGCCGTCACCTGGGGCACGTAGAAGTTGAGTGCCATCGTCAGCGAGCCCGAGCGAGACGAGCCAGCACCCGAGCAGTGATGTTCTCCATCTCAGGCTGGCGCTTGGTGACAGACGGAACCAGCGGACCGTCGTCGAGGGTGGGACCCTTGTCGAACGGCGTGTATGAACCGTCGCCCTCGGTGTCCTCCTGGATCTCCGTGGAGTCCTTCGGGTCCAGACTCCCGTCGGACATGGTGACCCCCTTGTAGGTCATGAGGTCCTGGCCGATGTCTCCGGAGACGGAGCGCTCGTCGATGGACATATCCAGATCATCCACTCCGGGAGTCATGGCGGCCAGCAGACCAGCCTCGACAGTGTCGCCCTCTTCCTCGTCACCGAGAGCTTGCTCGTTGAAGGACTGAGCGTTCTCGTCCTCGACGAACTTCTGCTCCTCCGGAGGTTCAGCAAGGAGGGGCGCGTCAGGATCGTCCTGATCGGCATCGATGTGGTAGCCCTGCTCTTCGCGCTCGAGCTCAGACAGCATGCGATATGCCACAGCCTCCAGCGTCTCCTTGTCGGTGCCGCAGGCTTCGGCCAGAGAGTGGAATTGGGCATCGGAGGGGGTGGGGTTGATCTCCAGGAACAGGGAGATCAGCTTCGAGTATTGTTCAAACATTTTGCGTCCTCGTGAGCGTACTTCGGATTCGGTGAAGAGTCGGCCGGGGCCAGCGTTCTCAAGTAAGACTCGCTGATCGATCGGCATGTTAGATGGGGCCCATCTAACGCTTAGGTGAACAGCAGAGCTGGCTTGCCCTTATGGATACCGAGGTCAATCTGGAACGAATGATGGCGTTGCAGCGCGGCCAAGGCACGGAAGAGATCCGGCGTGTCCGGATGGCTTCTGAAGCCAGTGACAGCAATGACTACTACACCTTTGTAGTAGCCGTCACCTTCGAATACGTCAACCTGAATGGGCGTTTCAGAAGCTTTCGAGAACAGGGACTTCAACTTGCTCGCGAACTGCTTCTGAACCTGCATTTGCTCGGGGTCCACAGCAGCCACAAGTGAAGTCGCTTGGAGTCGTGTCGTAATGCTCTTGATGGTGGTCATGGGGGGTTCCTAGAAAGGGTCTACTTGCTTGCGTTTGCCGCCGCGCTCAGCGTGCATATGACCGTGCCTCTTATTGTGGCAGGTTTCACAGATGCAGGCAAGGTTGGACATGGAGGTCAAGCCACCCCGTGAGAGTGGCTTGATGTGATGGACTTCGGAGGCGGGATTCTTGCACCAGATGCAGGTGTTGCGGTCACGGATGCGCACCCGTGCCGCAATCTCATACCATCCGGCTTTCTTCTGCTGGCCGAACTGGTTCGTGTTGTAGTTGGCACGAACTATGTGCGAGACCCCCGACTTGTGACGTCGGATGAATGGCTTCACGCTTACTTCCAGACGTTGATGGAACCAGCAGGGAGATCGTCGCCGGCAACCTGACCGCCCTTGACCTTGAGGATCTTCTTGACGAACCACTTGTTGTGGGGCCTGCCACGGATGTTGGTGAGGATCACGCCTTCCTTCACACCCTTCGGAGCCGAAGCCGAGTCGGACACGATGTAGGCGGTGGCAGGTGCGCGCATGCCGCCCGTGAGGCGCTCTTGCAGCACGACGAGGCTCTTGGCGCTCGGATACTTCTTGAGGATCTGGGCCGGAGTGCCACGACCGCCAGCAGGCATCCAGGCGAAATCGAGGACGGCACCCCGAGAGGGTGCAGCGGTCACGGAGGTTGCTTGCAGGCGAGCGGTGATGTTCTTCAGGATTTGGGTCATGTTAATTTCCTCGTAGTATTGAGATCTTGTCGCCGATGGCATCCATCTTCTTACCGATGGCGTCGGCCTTGTCCTGGATAGCTTGGCGCAACTTGGGGGACTTGACCGCACCGAACCACTTCTTGCGGAGCTTGCTGAGCAGAGCCTTCTCCTGTACAGCCAGTTCTTTCCATTGCTTGTGGAGAATCTTCAATGCTCGTATGCGACGGGGCAAGGAGTCCTGATAGCTGCGCTGGCCGATCTTCTGACGAATGTCCTCGACGTGCCGTTTGAGCTTCTTGCGGGTCTCAGGGTCCTGCTCCTTGCGGAGGTGCTTCGAAATCTCCTTGAGCTCAGCCATACCCGCGTCGTATTCCTTGCGCTTGTTGGTCTTCCCGAAGGCCAGATGCTTGAGCCGATCAGTGAACGTGGACTCAGGGTGCTCCTTGAGGTATTCCTCCTGCTTGGCCTTGGCCCAGCCACGGAACGCCTCGTAGGTGGGACCAGCCTCGACCTGCGTAGGAGTAGAAGCCAGATAGCCACCCAGGGGAGCGACCAGGCGCGGATCATCCAGGTCGGCACCCACGTCATGTACCTGACCCGATGCGCCGCCCCCGAATCCGAATGAGCTCACCATGTTGCCAGTGGTACTCTCGCTGCCAAGCCCATAGGCGTCGTCTAGACGCCCTCCAGGACCGGAACTGCCAATCATACCATTGGTGTAGCGCGGATCCTGCGTGTTCTCACCGATGGTGGCGAAGTAGCGTCCCTGCGGAGGGTTCTGGTAGAACTCGGCGCGGAGCTCCTGATCTGCCGACACGTAGTTGGGGGCGATACCGTAGTCTTCTTCGAAGTACTCTGCACGCGCTTTGTCCAGCACTTGACGAAAGCGAGGGTCGCGGAGGGCCTTCTCGAAGTTGGGATGTAGAGGAGTCGGCGGGGTTGCTGACCAGCAGAAGTCGGTGTGCTCGTGGTTCAAGACAGGCTCGAACTCTTCGTGACACACACCCAGGAAATTGTAGTAGCTGAAGCCGGGGGAGTCGAAACGGTAGAACGGGTACAGGACGAACTCGTCGATGTCGACCTGCCCCTCCTCCATGAACTCCCGCTTGATGGCCTGCACGATACTCTCGCCAGGATCGACCCCTCCACCAAGACACGCCCACACGTTCGGAGCGTCGCCAATGTTGGAGCGCTTCACGAACAGGAACCGGCCAGTGTCGGGGCAGTAGATGACCGCCCCTGCGGCCTTGCCAGTGGAGGCATCCGAGCGCAGATGGTAGGGGATGTTGTCCGACGGCAGCTCAAGCGTCACCCGAGCGTCGCTCTTGTGGAGGGGGTACATCGAGGCTCCTTTACTGAGGGGTGCGAGTGGGCTTGGCCGTCTTGGCCAGCTTCTTGGCGTCGTCCGGGGTAATGGTCATCACCTTGTTGATGCCGTGGTCTTCCGCCTGCACCAGACGGATGTGCTTCCCATTGGATGAGGGGCGCACGCCGTAGACCTCGTTCTTGTCGATGACGAGCGGACCCTTGCTAGTTTGCAGAGTCAGTTTACCGCCTCGGTGCTGGAACCACTGGTATTCGTCCTCACCCTTGATGCGAGCCTCCAGTTGCGAGTGGACCTGGAGGCGAGCCGTGATCTTGGAGATAGTGTTCATTTCGGCTTCTTCTTTTCCAGGAGGGATTTGGCGTGCTCCAGACGGCTCTTGTCCGCAGCGGACAGGTTATCACCGACTCGGTTGATGTAGAAGTTGAGCCGCGACATAGCCTGAGCGTAGTCCTCGGAGGCTCGCATCAGACCGTTGGCGATGTCTTGGGCGGAACGCGAGAAGAAGCCCTCCGGAGGGCTCCACTTCGTATCCACTTTACCCGACCACTTCTCAGCGGTGAGGGTGTTGGCGAGGGCGAGCCGCGCAGCAATGGTTCGGATTTGTGACATAGTATCCTCGACGGGGCTTTCCGACCCGGTTGATTTACAGCACGTTGATGGGGACAATGACCGCAGCGGTGTCGCCGTTGTCTTCGTTGGTCGCCGTCAGGGAGATGGTGTAGCGACCGTAGGGGATGTCTTCGTCACGCATCGACTCAGGCATGAGCTTGCCCTTGATGAAGTCGAAGATGTACGATTGGATATTCTGTACGACCGTGACGTCGTCGCTCCGGAAGCTGTCAGTGATCGAATCACCTTCCTGGCTGTTCCAGGAGTTGGCTGAGGCGTCGTACTTCAGCATCAGGTTCGGAGCCTGCTGACCACCGCTGTTGAGGCCAATGCTGAGGTCGATGGTGTAGTCCGACAGCTTGACGTTTTCGCCACGGCAGGCGACGCTGAATGCGAAGGCCCAGGCATTGCCATCCACATCGGAGCGAGACATCGTGTAGACGCCATTAGCATCCGAACTGACCGGAGCCGGGCTGTGTCGGTAGCGAGGGCTGATGCCAACCTGGATGGAGGCCGTGTTGCTGATGGCCCACTTGTTGACAGGGTTGCCCGAGCCATTGAGCATCCACTTGCCCTTGCCATCCAGGGTCGCATTGCTCCACAGGGTCCCGTTCGAGAAGGAGCCAGGGCTGAGCTGGCTCGCCAGAGAAACGGGCAGCACACTCGGGTATGCGAAGCCTGCGAACGCCTTGGAGATCTCGAAGGGCTGGCCGGATTGGTAGGCTTCACTGGCAACGAAGGGCTGAACCCACCGGAGGTCCTCGATCGCGAAGGCATCGCCTTCAGTGACGGGGAAGCCAGATTCGCGCATCATCTTCTTGATTTCAGGATAGTACGATTGCATGGAAACGCTCCTTGTATCTTGGCGATCGCCGATTGTGGAAGGACGTCTTAGGCGTAGCTCTTCGGCTTGGTAGCCGTGCCACGAGGTGTTCGAGCCGTTGACTTCGGGGTACGGGCCGTGGACTTCGGAGTCTTGGCTGTGCCCGGAGGCTTGGTGACGATGCTCTTGCCTGGCTTGATGGGCTTCTTCTTGCGCATCAAGTCCTTGGCCTTGTCGAGCTTCTGACGGTCAGCCGGGGTTGAATTACGCCCTGAACGGTTGTTCACGAAGTTGAGCTGGGACATGGCCTTACCGTAGTCATACCGCTTCAGTAGCTCCTGTGAGATACGTGCCGGAGACTCCTTATAGAGCCCCTCCGGCGGCTTCTGGTCAGGGTTGGTGGCTCGGTACTTCTCCTTGACCTTGCGGGTCGCCTCCTTGGACCACTTCTTGTAAGCCTGGAGGCGGGCAGCAATCAGTGGGATGCAGGACATACGGGCTCCTCAGGACTCGAGAGCCTTGATGGACTGCTCGGTCTTCTTGACTCCGGCGGCAGCCAGATCGCACTGACTGTGCTCCATAAAATTCTCAACCTTGAGAGGTCGAAGCTTCGACTCTACACGCGGACGTTACCGCGATTGTCGAAGAAGCGGCCGGAGATGCGGCCGAAGCCTACGCCAGCCAGTTCCACATCCTCGTTGAACACGGCCACGGTGTTCCCGTGCTCGTCTTTCGCCGTGTGTTGAATCACCATCTTGGAGGGGTGGCGATCCGTCTTGAGACCGAGCTTCTTGCAAGCCGCCTGCCATTCCTTGAGGTTGCTGAAGCGGACCTCGGAGGTGGCAAAGCCAGCATCGGTTTCGACATCAGCGTCGACGGCAGTGGCACGCAGAGGGTTGGCTCGTGCGAGACGAGTAGTGATGGACTGAAGTACGGACATGCTTTATACACCTTGTAGTTTGAGAGGAGGGGCAGAGATTAGAATGCGGCGCTGCGCGGGAGGCCTGAAGGGAAGCGACCCCAGATACTCGCGGGCGATACCGTTATACCAACAGAACCGATCGCACCTCGTTGCAGCGTGGAGGGATCAGCACTCCCATCACCCTGCGTGTTTCCTTTAATTATGAGGTTGGTTTTGACAGGCTTCAGGTCCTGATCCAGGCGCTGACGGATCTGATCCGCAGCTTGCTGGTAGGCGGAGGTGCGGTCAACGTTCAGGCTGATGTTGGCACCCTGATAGTCGAACGCCTTCTCAGCCTCGGCCAGTTCCTGGCTTTCCAGGGCGAACATCTCGGCAGACTGCAGCCAGTACTCCCGGATGATGTTCTTGGCGTTCAGCATCGTGAAGCTGGTGAACTGGCCGGTCGCACCGTTGAAGTAGTCACGCCCACGGCGCAACCAGATCATGATGGTCTCCGGCGGGAACAGCAGATCAGGTAGGCCATAGAGGCTGGTGCGAGCCTTGTTCACCCGAGCCTGAACATCGTTGATGGCATCCAGGATCGACGGGTTGACCACGTAGAGCTTGGCGTACTCAGTCGTCTTGGCTTCACCTGGGTTCCAGTATTGCCAGAGAATGACGTAAGGCTCCAGGCTAACGTTGAGGCCTGAAGTATCCAGAGGCACGCGCCAGAGATACCCAGAGTCCACCCTCTGGTAGTCGTACACTGTCAGCGGAGCGCCCACAATGGTATTGTCGATAGACAGCGAGACCTGCACGTTCTGCGGTAGGTAGTCCGTGACGAGGTCGATGGCTGCGGTCGTTCCCTGGAGCTCGACTGCGTCCGATGCGCCCAGAGGGGTAGTGGTCAAGCCGAGGATCGTGATGTTCTCAGCGACCGTCTGGCTCTGCACACCGTTCAGGTACAGCACGTACTGGATCTGGTACTTGCAGTCGAAGGACGTTGGCGGGATCGTGCTGGGGATGTTGATGACGCAGGAGGCTCGCACGATGTTGGACACGCCAGTCGAGTTTATGCGATACTCATAGGCCGT
>Ga0164243_10006393_pt1 | contig 17837 bp, 13 predicted proteins | sample OricompcompostOP_FD_108781 | JGI IMG/M metagenome (GOLD analysis project Ga0164243, IMG submission 108781) | Organic Plus compost microbial communities from Emeryville, California, USA - Original compost - Organic plus compost (OP) | ecosystem: Engineered > Solid waste > Mixed feedstock >... | reverse complement strand
CGCCGCGGGCGGTGCACTCGGCGCCCGCTGCCTCGCGCTCGGCATCGACCCCGAGGCCCGCCCGCGGACGTAGAGCGCGTGCGGTCGCGCGCTGGTCACTCCTCCCTGCAGGTCAGGGCGAGGGGGCGGTCGACTACCCTCGATGGGAGTCATCGCCGTCGTCGACGGTGGTCCGGGAACGCAAAAAGCCAAGGTCCCGGGACCGCGTCGCGTGACGACGACGCAGTCCGTCCACCCGACCCACGCATGAGGAGCTCGCCGACCGTGGCCACTTCCGCCGACGAAACGGTATTCCCTGGACCCGACGACCTCGAGGCGGCCGCCGCAGCGGCGATCGAGGCCTTCGAGGCGGCGGCCGATCTCGAGCAGCTCGCCGCGGCGAAGACGGCACACCTCGGGGACAAGTCGCCGATCGCCCTGGCACGACGCGCGCTCGGCAGTCTTCCGAAGGAGCAGCGGTCCGAGGCGGGCAAGCTCGTCAACCAGGTCCGCGGGCGGGTCACCGCCGCACTCGAACTCCGCACCACGACCCTCGAGGCCGAACGCGACGCGGCGGTGCTGGTCGCCGAGGCGGTCGACGTCACGCTTCCCAGCGGCCGCCGCCCGGTCGGCGCGCGCCACCCGATCACCGTGATCGCCGAACAGGTCGCCGACGTCTTCGTCGGGATGGGCTGGGAGATCGCCGAGGGACCCGAGGTCGAGACCGAGCACCACAACTTCGACGCGCTGAACTTCCTGCCGGATCACCCGGCGCGGTCGATGCAGGACACCTTCTACATCGCCCCCGAGGGGTCGCGTCAGGTGCTGCGCACGCACACCTCGCCGGTGCAGGTGCGCTCCATGCTCGACCGCGAGCTCCCCATCTACGTCGCGTGCCCGGGCCGGACGTTCCGCACCGACGAACTCGACGCCACCCACACCCCGGTCTTCCACCAGATCGAGGGACTCGCCGTCGACAAGGGCCTCACGCTGGCCCACCTTCGCGGCACCCTGGAGACCTTCGCGCGCGCCCTCTTCGGGCCCGAGACCACCACGCGCATGCGCGCGTCCTACTTCCCGTTCACCGAGCCGTCGGCCGAGGTCGACGTCTGGTTCCCGGGCAAGAAGGGCGGGCCCGGCTGGGTCGAGTGGGGCGGCTGCGGCATGGTCAACCCGAACGTCCTGCGGGCCAGCGGGATCGACCCGGACGTCTACTCCGGCTTCGCCTTCGGCATGGGCCTCGAGCGCACGCTGCAGTTCCGCAACGACATCTCCGACATGCGCGACATGGTCGAGGGCGACATCCGGTTCACCCTGCCCTTCGGCCCGGCGGCCTGATCACCGGCGAGCACCCTCACAGACTTCTCCCGACGCGACGAAAGTAGTTGATAGACAGTGCGTGCACCTCAGTCCTGGTACACCGAGGTCCTGCGTTCCGGCGACCCCGAGTGGTCGGCCACCACGGAGGAGATCGACGCGGGCTTCGTCCGGGTCGGTTTCGAGATCGAGGACATCGAGAAGTTCCCGGAGATCACCGGCCCGCTGGTCGTCGGGCGGGTGGAGACCATCGAGGAGCTCACCGGCTTCAAGAAGCCGATCCGCTTCTGCACCGTCGAGGTGGGGGAGGAGCAGCCGCGCGGCATCGTGTGCGGCGCACGCAATTTCGCCGAGGGTGACCTGGTCGTCGCCGCGCTGCCCGGAACCGTGCTGCCCGGTCCGTTCGAGATCGCCTCGCGCAAGACCTACGGCCGCGTCTCCGACGGCATGATCTGCTCGGTCTCCGAGCTGGGCATCGGCAACGACCACAGCGGCATCCTCGTGCTGGCGCCCGGCACCGCCGAACCCGGCGCCGACGCCCGCGAGGTGCTCGGCCTCGACGACGCGGCGATCGACGTGAACGTCACCCCGGACCGCGGGTACGCCTTCTCGATCCGCGGACTCGGCCGCGAGCTCGCGAGCGCCTTCGAGGTGCCTTTCGTCGACCCGGCATCGGTCGTCGACGAGGTGAAGGCCGACGGCACGCCGTGGCCGGTCGCCATCGACTCCGACTCCGGCGCGACCCGCTACACCGCCCGCGTCATCACCGGCGTGAACCCGAAGGCCGTGTCCCCGTGGTGGATGCAGAAGCGACTCCTCGTCGCCGGCATCCGTCCGATCTCGGCGATCGTCGACGTCACCAACTACGTGATGATCGAACTCGGCCAGCCGCTGCACGCGTTCGACGCCGACCGCGTCTCCGGCACGGTGACCGTCCGCTCGGCGAAGCCGGGGGAGAAGCTGCGCACCCTCGACGACGTCGAGCGTGTGCTCGATCCCGAGGACGTCGTCATCGCCGACGAGACCGGCCCGATCGCGCTCGCGGGCGTGATGGGCGGCGCGGCCACCGAGGTCGGCGACGAGACCACGACCGTGCTGCTCGAGTCGGCCACCTTCGACCAGGTCCGCGTCTTCCGCACCGGCAAGCGACACAAGCTGACCTCGGAGGCGAGCAAGCGCTTCGAGCGCATCGTCGACCCCGAGGTGACGGCGGTCGCCTCCGACCGGGCGGCGCAGCTCATCGTCGAGATCGCCGGCGGCACCATCTCCTCGCCGCTGTCGGAGGCCCGCGTCGACACCCCGAAGCCGGTCGCCATCAGCATCCCCGCCGACGAACCCGACCGCGTCGCCGGCGTCACCTACCCGGCCGGCACCACGGCCGCCCGCCTGCGAGAGGTCGGCTGCGAGGTCACCGGCTCCGACGTGCTCGAGGTGACCCCGCCGTCGTGGCGTCCGGACCTCAAGCAGCGCGCCGACCTCGTCGAGGAGGTGCTGCGCCTCGAGGGGCTCGAGGACATCCCGGCCGTGGTGCCCCGCGCACCCGGCGGCACCGGCCTCACCCCGAAGCAGCGTCGTCGCCGGAGCATCGGCCGCACGCTCGCACTCGACGGCTACGTCGAGGTGCTGCCGTACCCGTTCATGCCCGCCGGCGTGTTCGACCTCTGGGACCTCCCGGCCGACGACGAGCGTCGCCGCACCGTCAAGGTGCTCAACCCGCTGGAGGCCGATCGTCCCGAGCTCAACACGACGCTGCTGCCGGGCCTGCTCGAGATGGCCGCGCGCAACATCGCCCGCGGGCAGCGCGACCTCTCGCTGTACACGATCGGCCAGGTCGTCATCGCCGGTGACCAGGCAGCGCCCGTCCCGGCGCTCGACGTGACCCGCCGTCCGACCGAGGAGGAGATCGCCGCGCTCGACGCCTCGCTCCCGCACCAGCCGCTGCACGTCGGCGTGGTCCTCACCGGCCTGCGCGACCCCGCGGGCCACTGGGGTCCGGGACGTCCCGCCGATTACCTCGACGCCTTCGAGGCGGCCCGCACGATCGGCCGTGCGGCCGGTGTGACGATCGAGCTCACCGCCGACGACCACCGCCCGTGGCATCCCGGCCGCTGCGCGCGGCTGACCGTCGACGGTCGCACCGTCGGCCATGCGGGCGAGCTGCATCCCGCGGTCCTCGAGCGTGCGCATCTGCCCAAGCGGATGTGCGCGGTGGAGATCGACATCGACGCCCTGCCGCTCGACGTGGTCCTGCCCGCGCCGTCGGTGTCGGTGTTCCCGGCGGTTCTGCAGGACGTCAACGTCGTGGTCGCGAGGGACGTGCCGGCGGCCGAGGTGGAGAAGGCCCTGCGCGAGGGCGCCGGTGAACTCCTCGAGGAGATCTCGCTGTTCGACGTCTTCACCGGCGAGCAGGTCGGTGAGGGCAACAAGTCGCTGACGTTCTCCCTGCGGTTCCGCGCGGCCGACCGCACTCTGACCGAGGACGAGGCGAACGCCGCCAAACTCGCCGCGGTCGACGCCGCCGCCGAGCGGGTGGGGGCGCGCCTGCGCTGACGCCACGCGCGTCAGCGCCGGGACGAGCAGGGCGCCTGCGTGGCGCGCGACTCGCCGACGGCCACCCCGCCGATGAATTGATTTGCATCGTTCTGCATAATGATTGCATGACGATCAAAGTGGCGGTGGCCGGCGCGAGCGGCTACGCGGGCGGTGAGATCCTCCGGCTTCTGTTGGGGCATCCCCGGCTGCGATCGGGTGAACTCGAGATCGGCGCGCTGACCGCAGGGGGCAACGCCGGCAGTGTGCTCGGCGTCCACCATCCGCATCTGTTGCCGCTGGCCGACCGGGTTCTCGAGGACACCTCGCCCGAGGTCCTCGCCGGTCACGACGTGGTCTTCCTGGGCCTGCCGCACGGCACGTCGGCCGTCATCGCCGACGCGCTGCCGCCGACGACCCTGATCATCGACTGCGGCGCGGACTTCCGGCTGCGGGACGCCGAGGACTGGGCCGCCTACTACGGCGGCGACCACGCGGGAACCTGGCCGTACGGCCTGCCCGAACTGCCGGGCAACCGGGAGGTCCTGAAGGCGGCGAGCCGCATCGCCGTCCCGGGCTGTTACCCGACGGTGTCGATCCTCTCGCTGCTCCCGGCGTTCGCCGCGGGCCTCGTCGAGCCCCACGCGACCATCGTCGCCGTGAGCGGCACCTCGGGAGCCGGCCGGTCGCCGAAGGTCGATCTCCTCGCCTCCGAGGTGATCGGGTCGGCCCGCGCCTACGGCGTCGGCGGCGTGCACCGGCACACCCCGGAGATCGGGCAGGCGCTGTCGGCGGCGGCCAGTGAGCCGGTCAGCGTGTCGTTCACCCCGGTCCTCGCTCCGATGGCGCGCGGCATCCTCGCCACCTGCACCGCGCGGACCACCGCCACCAAGGCCGAGATCCGGGCCGTCTACAAGCAGGCCTACGCCGACGAGGAGTTCATCCACGTCCTGCCCGAGGACCGGCTGCCCGCAACGGGTTCGGTGATCGGCTCCAACGCCGTCCAGCTCGGCGTGACCGTCGACGAGCGCGCCGGGACCCTCGTGGTCGTCGGTGCCGTGGACAACCTGACCAAGGGGACCGGCGGCGCCGCGGTCCAGTCGATGAACCTGGCGCTGGGCTGGACCGAGAACGAAGGACTGAGCACCGTGGGAGTGGCACCGTGACGAGCAGCGAGCAGACGCCGACACCGTCGGCGTTCCCGGAACCCGACCGGATCGAGGGCGGCGCGCCCGGCGACCGGCCCCGCCTCGTCCGCGAACAGGGCGTGACCTCACCCCTCGGCTTCCGCGCCGCGGGAATCGCCGCCGGCATCAAGGCCTCCGGCGCCCCCGACCTCGCGCTGGTCTTCAACGAGGGACCCGACCACTCGGCGGCCGGCGTGTTCACCCGCAACCAGGTCAAGGCGGCGCCCGTCCTGTGGTCGCAGCAGGTGCTGACGACCGGCCGGCTGCGCGCGGTGATCCTGAACTCCGGCGGCGCGAACGCCTGCACCGGCCCGGGCGGCTTCCAGGACACCCACAAGACCGCCGAGGCCGTGGCCGAGGCACTGAGCAACTGGGGGACCGAAACCGGTGCGGTGGAGGTCGCGGTGTGCTCGACGGGCCTCATCGGCGACCGGCTGCCCATGGACAAGGTCCTGGCCGGTGTGACCGAGATCGTCCACGAGATGGCCGGCGGACTGTCCGGGGGCACCGACGCCGCGCACGCGATCATGACCACCGACACCAAGCCGAAGCAGGCCGCGCTGCACCACCCGCAGGGGTGGAACGTCGGCGGCATGGGCAAGGGCGCGGGCATGATGGCGCCCTCGCTGGCGACCATGCTCGTGGTGCTGACCACCGACGCCGCCGCCACGCCCGAGCAGCTCGACACCGCGTTGCGGCGCGCCACGGCGCGGACGTTCGACCGGCTCGACATCGACGGCTGCATCTCCACCAACGACACCGTGCTCCTGCTGAGTTCGGGTGCGAGCCAGATCCCGGTCGAGCAGGCCGACCTCGACGAGGCCGTGTTCGCGGTGTGTGACGACCTGGCCGCGCAGATGCAGGCCGACGCCGAGGGCGTCACCAAGCGCATCCGCATCACCGTCGCCGGCGCGCGCACCGAGGACGACGCGGTCGCCGTGGCACGGTGGGTCGCGCGCGACTCGCTGGTCAAGACGGCGCTGTTCGGCTCCGATCCCAACTGGGGCCGCGTCCTGGCCGCGGTCGGTGCGTCGCCGGTCCGGATCGATCCGGACCTGATCTCGGTGTCGTTCAACGGTTCCCCGGTCTGCGAGAACGGATGTGGCGTCGCGGGTGCCCGCGAGGTCGACCTGTCCGGTCCCGACGTCGACGTGGTGGTCGATCTGAAGCTCGGCGACGCCTCGGCGTCGGTCCGGACGACGGACCTGTCGCACGCCTACGTCGAAGAGAACTCGGCGTACTCGTCATGAGCGGCGACGCATCGCAGGCCGGTGCCCCGAAGATCGATCCGGACGCCGGATTGGCCAAGGCGAGGGTCCTCGCCGAGGCGCTGCCGGCCCTCCAGGAACTCCATGGCGCGACGATCGTCGTCAAGTACGGCGGCAACGCCATGGTCGACGACGAGCTGAAGAAGGCCTTCGCCGCCGACATGGTGTTCCTGCGCGCCTGCGGCATGCACCCCGTCGTCGTGCACGGCGGCGGTCCGCAGATCTCGGCCATGCTGAAGAAGCTCGGCCTCCAGGGCGAGTTCAAGGGCGGATTCCGGGTGACCACGCCCGAGGTGATGGACGTCGCCCGGATGGTGCTGTTCGGTCAGGTGGGCCGCGAACTCGTCGGCCTCATCAACCGGCACGGCCCCTACGCGGTCGGCATCACCGGTGAGGACGCGCACCTGTTCACCGCGACCCGCCGCACCGTCATGGTCGACGGCGTCGCCACCGACATCGGACTCGTCGGCGACATCACCTCGGTGAACACCTCGGCGGTGCTCGATCTCGTCGCCGCCGGACGCATCCCGGTGATCTCGACGATCGCCCCCGACCGCGACGGCGTCGTGCACAACATCAACGCCGACACCGCGGCGGGCGCGATCGCAGAGGCGCTCGGCGCGACCCGGCTGGTGATGCTCACCGATGTCGAGGGCCTCTACACCGACTGGCCCGACCGCGGTTCGCTGGTGTCGCAGATCGACACCGACGCGCTCGCGGAGCTGCTGCCGTCGCTGGACTCCGGGATGATCCCGAAGATGGAGGCCTGCCTGCGCGCGGTGACCGGGGGAGTCGAACGCGCCCACGTCATCGACGGCCGCGTCGCCCATTCCGTGCTCGCCGAACTGCTGACCGAGAGTTCCACCGGCACCGCCGTCGTCGACCCCTCCGAGGCCGTCGCCGCGACCGGAACCGAGGAGGAGAAATGACCGCGCCCTTGCAGGAGCGCTGGGCCACCGCGCTCATGAAGAACTACGGCACCCCGCCGATCGCCCTGGTGGGCGGTTCGGGGCCGTACGTCACCGACGCCGACGGCAGGCGCTACCTCGACCTCCTCGGCGGCATCGCGGTCAACGCCCTCGGCCACGCCCACCCGGCGATCGTCGAGGCGGTCACCACCCAGCTGCAGACCCTCGGCCACGTGTCGAACCTCTACATCTCGCCTCCGGTCGTCGAGCTCGCCGAGAAGCTGCTCGACAGGTTCGGCCATCCCGGGCGGGTGTTCTTCTGCAACTCGGGCACCGAGGCCAACGAGGCCGCGTTCAAGCTCGCGCGGCGGACCGGTCGTCCCGAGATCGTGGCCGCGGAGAAGGCGTTCCACGGCCGCACCATGGGAGCGCTCGCGATGACCGGGCAACCGACGAAGCGCGCCCCGTTCGAACCGATGCCGCCCGGCGTGCGCTTCGTGCCGTACGGCGACGTCGAGGCCCTCGACGCCGCGGTCACCGATCAGACCGCCGCGGTCATCCTCGAGCCGATCCTCGGCGAGGCCGGAGTGATCGTGCCGCCCGCCGACTACCTGGCCGCGGCCCGGCGGATCACCAGTGAGCGCGGCGCGCTGCTGATCCTCGACGAGGTGCAGACCGGGGTGGCCCGCACCGGCACCTTCTTCGCCCATCAGCAGGTCGGCGTCGTCCCCGACGTCATGACCCTGGCCAAGGGACTCGGCGGCGGCCTGCCGATCGGCGCGTGCATCGCCACCGGTCCGGCGGCCGAGCTGTTCGAACCCGGCCAGCACGGCACGACCTTCGGCGGCAATCCGGTCGCCGCCGCCGCGGCGCTCGCCGTGCTCGGCGTCATCGAGTCCGAGGGGCTCGTCGACCACGTCGCCGCGGTCGGCAAGTCGATCGCCGCCGGCATCGAGGACCTGCACCACCCGCTCGTGTCGCACGTGCGCGGAGCCGGCCTGCTGCTCGGCGTCGTGCTCACCGAGCCGGTGTCGGCCCACGTCGACGCGGCGGCCCGCGACGCCGGGTTCCTCATCAACGCCCCGGCGCCCGACGTCCTGCGGCTCGCGCCGCCGCTGATCCTCACCGAGGAGCAGGCGGAGAGCTTCGTGCAGGCATTGCCGGGCATCCTCGACGCAGCCAAAAACAGAGCGACGCAACAGAACCAGGGGGACCAGCAATGACGCGTCACTTCCTCCGCGACGACGACCTCACCCCGGCAGAACAGGCCGAGGTGCTGGCGCTCGCCGCCGAGGTCAAGGCCAACCCGTTCAAGTACCGGCCCCTCGAGGGCCCGCGCGGGGTCGGCGTGATCTTCGACAAGAACTCGACGCGTACCCGGTTCTCGTTCGAGGTGGGCATCGCCCAGCTCGGCGGCCACGCCGTGGTCGTCGACGGGCGCACCACCCAGCTCGGCCGTGAGGAGACCCTCGCCGACACCGGCCGCGTGCTCTCCCGTTTCGTCGACGCGGTGGTGTGGCGGACCTTCGGCCAGGAGCGCCTGGAGGAACTGTCCTCGGCGGCGACGATCCCGGTCGTCAACGCGCTGTCCGACGAGTTCCACCCGTGCCAGGTGCTCGCCGATCTCCAGACGATCATCGAGCACAAGGGCTCGGCCGCCGGCCTGCGGATGACCTACCTGGGCGACGGCGCCAACAACATGGCCCACTCGCTGGCGCTCGGCGGCGTGACCGCCGGGATGCACGTCACCATCAGCGCACCCGAGGGCTTCCGGCCGGACCCGGCGATCATCGCCGACACCGAGCGTCGCGCCGCCGAGACCGGCGGCTCGGTGAGCCTCGTGGCCGACCCGGTCGCCGCGGTCACCGGCGCCGACGTCCTCGTCACCGACACCTGGGTGTCCATGGGCCAGGAGGACGACGGCAAGGACCGCAAGGCGCCTTTCCTGCCGTACCAGATCAACGACGAGTTGCTCGGACACGCCGCCGACGACGCGATCGTGCTGCACTGCCTTCCGGCCCACCGGGGCGACGAGATCACCGAGTCGGTCATCGACGGCCCGAGGTCGGTGGTGTTCGACGAGGCGGAGAACAGGCTGCACGCGCAGAAGGCGCTCCTCATCTGGCTGCTCGCGCACCAGTGAGGACCGGGCGAGACCACGACAGCCGACGACGAGTGACACAGGACGAGAGATGACCGCCGGAGCCGAACCACGCGGAACCGCGTCGAGCGGGGCCGAGCATTCGGAGACCCGCCTCGCCGCGACCCGTGCGGGCCGGCACGCGCGGATCGTCGAGATCCTGGCGACCCATCAGGTGCGGAGCCAGACCGAACTGCAGCGCCTGCTCGCCGAGGAGGGCATCGAGGCCACCCAGGCCACGCTCTCCCGTGACCTCGACGAACTCGGCGCGGTCAAGCTCCGCGCCGCCGACGGCGGGGCCGGCGTGTACGTCGTGCCCGAGGACGGCACCCCCGTCCGCGGGGTGTCCGGCGGCACCGACCGCCTCGCCCGACTCGTGACCGACCTGCTGGTCTCGACCGACAGCAGCGGCAACCTCGCGGTGCTGCGCACGCCCCCGGGCGCGGCGCACTACCTGGCAGCGGCCCTGGACCGGGCGCGGTTGCCCGACGTGGTGGGCACGATCGCCGGTGACGACACGATCCTTGTCGTCGCCCGCGAGCCGCTCACGGGCGCCGAACTCGCACGACGGATCGAGGGACTCGTGTAGCCGCCCCGGCCCGCAATCAGCACCAGAGAGAGACCCACAGCACAAGAACCGAACCGAGCACGCCGCGAACCGAGACCCGGGCGGCGTGGCCGGAACCCCGGGGCCGATGATGGACTCGGGTCATCGCTTAGAACAGGAGCTTCACCTCATGGCAGAACGTGTCGTACTCGCATACTCCGGCGGCCTGGACACCTCGGTCGCGATCAGCTGGATCCAGAAGGAGACCGGCAAAGAGGTCGTCGCCGTCGCCCTCGACCTCGGGCAGGGCGGCGAGGACATGGAGGTCGTCCGCCAGCGTGCTCTCGACTGCGGCGCCGTCGAGGCCGTCGTGGTCGACGCCCGCGACGAGTTCGCCGACGAGTACTGCCTGCCGGCCATCACCTCCAACGCCCTGTACATGGACCGCTACCCGCTGGTCTCGGCGCTGTCGCGCCCGCTGATCGCCAAGCACCTGGTGACCGCGGCCCGCGATCACGGCGGCACCGTCGTCGCGCACGGCTGCACCGGCAAGGGCAACGACCAGGTCCGGTTCGAGGTCGGCTTCGCCAGCCTCGCACCCGATCTGGAGGTCATCGCCCCGGTCCGCGACTACGCCTGGACCCGCGAGAAGGCGATCAAGTTCGCCGAGGAGAACGGGATCCCGATCACCGTCACCAAGAAGTCCCCGTTCTCGATCGACCAGAACGTGTGGGGCCGCGCGGTCGAGACCGGCTTCCTCGAGGACCTGTGGAACGCGCCGACCAAGGACGTCTACAGCTACACCGAGGATCCGACCGTCAACTGGAACTCGCCCGACGAGGTCATCATCGGCTTCGACAAGGGTCGTCCGGTCAGTATCGACGGCCGTCCGGTCTCCGTGCTGCAGGCCATCGAGGAGCTCAACCGTCGCGCCGGTGCGCAGGGCGTCGGCCGGCTCGACGTGGTCGAGGACCGTCTCGTCGGCATCAAGAGCCGCGAGGTCTACGAGGCCCCGGGCGCCATGGTGCTCATCCGCGCCCACGAGGAGCTCGAGCACGTCACCCTCGAACGCGAGCTGGGACGCTACAAGCGCGGCACCGACCGCAAGTGGGCCGAGCTGGTCTACGACGGCCTGTGGTTCTCGCCGCTGAAGCGTTCGCTCGACGCCTTCGTCGAGTCGACCCAGGAGCACGTGTCGGGTGAGATCCGCCTGGTCCTGCACGGCGGCAACATCATCCCGAACGGCCGCCGCAGCTCGGAGTCGCTGTACGACTTCAACCTGGCGACCTACGACGAGGGCGACACCTTCGACCAGTCGGCGGCCCGCGGCTTCGTCGAGCTGCACGGCCTGTCGTCGAAGATCGCGGCGAAGCGGGACCTGAATCTGTGAGTGGCGAGCAGACCGGCGGGACGACCAACGAGGGCTCGCTGTGGGGCGGCCGGTTCGCCAGCGGCCCCGCCGCCGCCATGGCGGCCCTGAGCAAGTCGACCCACTTCGACTGGGCCCTCGCCCCGTTCGACATCCAGGCGTCCAAGGCCCATGCCCGCGTGCTCAACCGGGCGGGGCTGCTGACCGATGACGATCTCGCGGCGATGCTCGAGGGTCTCGACCGTCTCGCCGCCGACGTCGCAGACGGCACGTTCGTGCCGGCCGAATCCGACGAGGACGTGCACGGCGCGCTCGAGCGCGGCCTCATCGAACGAGTGGGCCCCGAGCTCGGCGGCCGGCTGCGTGCCGGCCGGTCGCGCAACGACCAGGTGGCCACCCTGTTCCGGATGTGGCTGCGGTCGGCGATGCAGCGGGTCGCACTCGGCGTGCTCGACGTGGTGGACGCGCTCACCGCCCAGGCGGCGGCGCACCCCGACGCGATCATGCCGGGCAAGACCCATCTCCAGGCGGCGCAGCCGGTCCTGCTGGGGCATCACCTGCTGGCGCACGCGCAGCCGCTGCTCCGCGACATCGACCGGCTCGCCGACGCCGACCGCCGTACCGCGGTGTCGCCGTACGGCTCCGGCGCTCTCGCCGGTTCGTCGCTCGGGCTCGACCCGGCCGCGATCGCGGCCGACCTCGGGTTCGACGCGCCGGCCGAGAACTCCATCGACGCCACCTCCTCGCGTGACTTCGCGGCCGAGGCCGCGTTCGTCTTCGCGATGATCGCGGTCGACCTGTCGCGGTTGTCCGAAGAGGTGATCATCTGGAGCACACCGGAATTCGGCTACGTCACGCTCGCCGACGCCTGGTCGACGGGCAGCTCGATCATGCCGCAGAAGAAGAACCCCGACGTCGCCGAGCTCATGCGCGGCAAGGCCGGGCGGCTCATCGGTGACCTCACCGGCCTGCTGGCGACCCTCAAGGCCCAGCCGCTGGCCTACAACCGTGATCTGCAGGAGGACAAGGAGCCGGTCTTCGACGCCGTCGCCCAGCTCGAACTCCTCCTGCCGGCGGTGACCGGCCTGGTGGCCACGCTCGAGTTCCACACCGACCGGATGGAGGAGTTGGCCCCGGCCGGCTTCACCCTGGCCACCGACATCGCCGAGTGGATGGTCCGGCAGGGCGTGCCGTTCCGCGTCGCCCACGAGGTGGCCGGGGCGTGCGTGCGGGAGGCGGAGTCGCGCGGCGTCGGCCTCGACGAGCTCGACGACGAGACCCTCGCCGGGATCAACCCGGCACTCACGCCGGCCGTCCGCGAGGTGCTCACGGTCCGTGGTTCGGTGGAGTCGCGCAACGCGCACGGCGGCACCGCGCCCGAGCAGGTGCGCCGTCAGATCGAGGTCGTCTCGGCCTGCTCCGCCGATCTCCGGACACGGTGGTCCGCGGGCTTCGGGGGACGCAACTGAACAGCTGCCCGGATGGGTAGAGTGAGCTTGGTCACCGCTGCGTCGGTGACTGTGTCTCGGTGACGACGGGAGGGAATCGACGCGATGGTGTCTTGGGAGGGGCTCCCGGATCTCGGCGGGGTGGTCGACCGAGTGCTGGCGACCGCGCAGAACGGGCTCGAGGTGCTGCGCTACGGCGGCCTCGAGACCGGTACCGAGCCGGCTCCGTTCGCGGTGGTGGAGACCCGCAGGATGTTCAAACTGCGCCGGTACTTCCCCGATGAGCCGTCGACCGGGCCGAACATCGTGCTCGTGCCGCCGATGATGGTGTCGGCCAACGTCTACGACGTGACCGAGCACAACGGCGCCGTGTCCATCCTGCACCGCAACGGGATCACCCCGTGGGTCGTCGACTTCGGCTCGCCCGAGCGGGAGGAGGGCGGGCTCGAGCGCACGCTCGCCGATCACGTGGTGGCCGTCAGCGAGGCCATCGACCTGATCGTCGAGGCGACCGGCCAGGACATCCACCTCGGCGGGTACTCCCAGGGCGGCATGTTCGCCTACCAGACCGCGGCATACCGGCGTTCGAAGAACATCGCCAGCGTCATCACCTTCGGCAGCCCGGTCGACGTGCTCGCGGCGTTGCCGCTGGGCATGCCCGCAGGGCTCGTCGCGCCGGCCGCGGAGTTCCTCGCCGAGCGCTCGTTCACGCAGAACCTGTGGGTCCGGGATTGGATGGCGCGCACCGGTTTCCAGCTGCTCGACCCGGTCAAGACGATCCGCAGCCGGATCGACTTCCTCCGCCGGCTCCACGACCGCGAGGCACTGCTCACCCGCGAGGACCAGCGCCGGTTCCTCGAGGCGGACGGCTGGGTCGCGTGGTCGGGTCCGGCCATCGCCGAGCTGCTCCGTCAGTTCGTCGCCCACAACCGCATGGTCTCGGGCGGTTTCGTCATCAACGGCGACCTGGTGTCGCTGACCGAGATCACCTGCCCGGTCCTCGCGTTCGTGGGTGAGGCCGACGACATCGGCCAGCCCACCGCGGTGCGCGGCATCGTGAAGGCGGCCCCCGACGCCGAGGTCTACGAGTCCACCCTGCCGGTCGGCCACTTCGGCCTGGTGGTGGGTTCCACTGCCGGCCAACACACCTGGCCCACGGTGGCCGACTGGGTGACCTGGCTGTCGGCCGACGGTCCCCGTCCCGACCTCATCCGCGAGATGGAGTACGTGGAGAGCGGACACGGCGGCGGCGTCAGCCTGTCCTCGCGCATCACCCACGGCGTGGGCGCGGTCGCCGACGCCGGCTCGGCGTACTCCCGCGAGATCCTCGGCCTCCTCAACTCCTTCCAGCGCACGTCGATCGCCGTCGCATCGGAGTCGGTGCGGACGGTCCCACGGCTCCTGCGCCTCGGCCAGATCCAGAGCGGCACGCGGATCTCGCTGTCGAAGCTGATGGCCGAGAACACGCGCAAGCACGGCGAGAACGAGCTGTTCCTGTTCGAGAACCGCGTGCTCACGCACAGCCAGGTCGACGCCCGGACCAACAACGTCGTCGCCGGCCTCGTGGAGTGCGGCATCCGGCCGGGCCAGCACATCGGCGTCCTGATGGACACGCGCCCGAGCGCCCTGGTCGTGATCGCGGCACTGTCCCGCCTGGGCGCGGTTGCGGTGCTCCTCGCCGCCGACGCGGACGTGCGCGAGATGATGCTGCTGGCCGACAGCTCGGTCATCGTCACCGACCCGAACAACCTCGACCTCGCGACCGCGGCGTCGGATCGGGTTCTCGTCCTCGGCGGCGGCAGCGGCGACAGCCGCTCCATCGAGGGGGCCGACGGCGACACGATCATCGACATGGAGCAGATCGACCCGGATCAGGTCGAGATGCCGAGCTGGTACCGCCCCGATCCGGGACTCGCGGGCGATCTGGCATTCATCCTGTTCAGCCGCTCCAAGGGCAAGCTCGTGCCGTGGCCGGTCACCAACCACCGGTTCGCGATGTCGGCGTTCGGCGCGGCGTCGGCGGCCGCACTCACCGACCACGACACCGTGTACTGCCTGCCGCCGCTGCACCATGCGTCGGGACTGCTCACCACCCTGGGCGCGACGGTCGTCGGCCGGTCGCGCATCGCGCTGTCCAACGGCATCGACCCGGAGACGTTCTCCACCGAGGTGCGCCGCTACGGCGTGACCGTGGTGTCGTACACGTGGTCGATGCTCGCGCAGGTGGTCCGCGACCCGGCCTTCCGGATCAACCAGCACAACCCGATCCGGCTCTTCATGGGTTCGGGCATGTCGGGCGGACTCTGGGAGGACGTGTGCAAGAGTTTCCCGCGCGCCCGGATCCTCGAGTTCTTCGCCACCGCAGACGGTTCGGCGATCCTGGCGAACGTCACCGGCGAGAAGCTCTCCTCGGTCGGACGTCCGCTCCCCGAGACCAACCCGGTCGAGGTCGCCGCCTACGACATCATGCGCGACCAGCTCCTCATCGACGAGCACGGCTACGTCCGGCGCGCGGAGGTGGGCGAGCCCGGCCTGCTGCTCGCCAAGGCGCGGCACAAGTTCGACGTCAACGGGACGGTGCTGCGCGACGTGTTCGCCGCCCGCGACCGCTGGGAGGTGTCGGGCCACCTGTTCGTCCGCGATGCCGACGGCGACCTGTTCTTCCTCGGGTCCGTCGATCGCGTCATCAAGGCCGAGACGGGGCCGATCTTCATCCCGACCATCAACCACGCGTTGTCGCGGGTGACGGGAATCGACAAGGTCGTCACCTACGGGATCGGTGAGCCGGGGCACCAGATCGCCATCGCGGCGGTGACCCTGCGCCCCGGCGTCAAGGCCGACTCGCTGACGGCCACTCAGCTGCGCGTCGCGCTCGGCGAGTTCCCGTCCGTGCTGCGACCGCACCTGATCCGCGTGGTGGACGAGATCCCGCTCTCGGCGTCGTTCCGGCCGTTGAGCACGGTGTTCCTCGCCGAGGGACTGCCGAAGCCCGGGCCGCGGATCTGGTACCGCGACGAGGAGGGCCGGTACCGGCGCTACACGAGGACCGCCGCCGCCAAGCTGGACTGGGCGGCTGCGCCGGTCGACGATGCCATAGGCTGATCCGCGTGACATCACGAGCTGAGGCCATCGATCCGATCGTCCGCGAGCGGCTGGCCTGTCCGCAGGACCACGGCCCGTTGATCGACGCCGGCGACGAGCTCTACAACCCGCGCCTGCGCGTCGCCTACCGCATCGACTCCGACGGCATCCCGGTCATGCTGATCGACGAGGCCCGCAAGGTCGACGACGCCGAGCACGAGCGCCTGGTCTCCGGGCAGTAGGCGGCTCCCGGGAGCCGCACGCGGCCATCTCGGTCACCTCTTACACGCCCCGATCTGGGTGGATGACAAGATCGAAGGGTGAGTGCTGAGACTGAGGGAACCGCCAACACGACCGAGCCGGGTGTCGCCACCGCCTCTGCGAAGGCAGGCCCGACCGACATCCTCGACGAACTCCAGTGGCGAGGCCTGATCGCGCAGTCCACCGATCTCGACGCGTTACGCGCAGAGATGGCCAAGGGGCCGATCACGTTGTACGCGGGTTTCGACCCGACGGCGTCGAGCCTGCACGCAGGGCACCTCGTGCCGCTGCTGACGCTCAAGCGGTTCCAGCTCGCCGGCCATCGGCCCATCGTTCTCGCCGGCGGCGCCACCGGCCTGATCGGTGATCCCCGAGAGGTGGGGGAGCGCACCATGAACGCACCGGACACGGTCGCGGAGTGGGCGAGTCGGATCGACGCCCAGCTGCGCCGGTTCGTCGACATCGACGATTCGCCCACCGGCGCGGTCGTCGTCAACAACCTCGACTGGACCGGGAAGATGACCGCCATCGAGTTCCTGCGGGACCTCGGCAAGCACTTCTCGGTGAACGTCATGCTGGCCCGCGACACGGTGAAGCGTCGCCTCGAGGGCGACGGCATCAGTTACGCCGAGTTCAGCTACCTCCTCCTGCAGTCGAACGACTTCGTCGAGCTCAACCGCCGCTACGGCTGCGTGCTGCAGATCGGCGGATCCGATCAGTGGGGCAACATCATCGGCGGCGTCGACCTGGGTCGTCGTCTCGACGGCGTCTCGCTGCATGCGCTCACCGTTCCGCTGGTCACCTCCTCGGACGGCAAGAAGTTCGGCAAGTCGACCGGCGGCGGGAGCCTCTGGCTCGATCCCGAGCTCACCAGCCCCTACGCCTGGTACCAGTACTTCGTGAACACCGCCGATGCCGATGTCATCCGCTACCTGCGGTGGTTCACCTTCCTCGGTCGTGAGGAGATCGCCGAGCTCGAGCAGGCCACCGCGGACAAGCCGCACCTGCGTCTCGCCCAGAAGCGGCTGGCCGCCGAGATGACCACCCTCATCCACGGAGAGGCCAACACCCGGGCCGTCGAACTGGCCAGCCAGGCGTTGTTCGGACGTGCCGACATCACCGAGCTGGACGAGGCGACCCTCGCAGCCGCCGTGGGGGAGACCGTCGTCGCCGAGTTCTCCGAGCGCCCGACGATCATCCAGCTCCTCGTCGAGACCAAGCTCGCCGACAGCAACAAGGCTGCGCGGCGGACGGTTTCCGAGGGCGGCGCCTACGTGAACAACACCAAGATCACCGATCCCGAGTGGCAGCCGGCCGACGCCGATCTGCTCCACGGCCGATGGCTGGTGGTGCGCCGCGGCAAGAAGAACTTCGCGGGTGCCAAGTTAAGCCTCTGACCAGGCGATTTGACGTGGTGTTCGCGCCTGTGTAACTTAATCGACGCACCGCAGAGAGCAACGCCCCCGGGGCCGAGAGGACCGGGGAGGCAAAAGTGCCCGGGCCACTCGCTCGGGCCGCCTGTGCGGTGCCACTCCCGAGAACAAGAGCGTGAGAATATCGCGCTCTGGGAGAGCTCTTCGGAGCCGGCCTCCTCACGGAGGACGTCCGTTGGGTGTGTGTTCTTTGAGAACTCGATAGTGTGATGATGGATTGTCTGATGCCGTTTTTGGCATCGAGCATTCTTTATGAATGTTGATGTATTTTTTTGTTCATGTCATCTGGCCCCGTCTGGGTGGCGTGAGCTGGTTTTTGGATTGGTCAGGTTTTCTTTCCTGGTCTTCTAGTGTTGAAACGCCGGCTCTT
>Ga0164243_10006392_pt1 | contig 17838 bp, 20 predicted proteins | sample OricompcompostOP_FD_108781 | JGI IMG/M metagenome (GOLD analysis project Ga0164243, IMG submission 108781) | Organic Plus compost microbial communities from Emeryville, California, USA - Original compost - Organic plus compost (OP) | ecosystem: Engineered > Solid waste > Mixed feedstock >... | reverse complement strand
CCTCGCCGCCGAGTCGGGATCACCGTGCAACCCCGGACACTGTGGAACGTCTTCGATCCGCGGCTGATCAGGTGGCGACTCGACGCCGGCGACCGGAGCCAGCAGCTCATCTCACTCTCCGAACTGCGCCGCGGATTCGAGCCGGTCGCGGCGGCCCTCGCCGCAGACCGGGCGGATGCGGAGCAGTGCCGACGACTGGCGGCCGCCGTCTCCGACATGGTCGTCACCGGTCGGCAAGAAGACCTGGACTCCTATCTGGAGGCCGACGAGTTCTTCCATCGCACCCTGCTGGAGGCCAGCGGCAACGAGATGCTGCGGGCGCTCTCCTCGGTCGTCGACGCGGTCTTAGAGGGGCGCACCCACCACGATCTGATGCCGCGGCGCCCGAATCCGGAGGCGATCGCCCTGCACGACACGGTCGCCCGCGCGGTCCGGGACGGCGATGCCGCGACCGCCGAGGCGGCGATGAGGTCCATCATCGAAGAAGCCGCCGCCGCGCTCGCCGACGAGCAGGCTAGCCAGGGGTAGTCCGGGACGATCGGTACCGGTTACTGATCAGTAACCGGGTCCTTCCGTCCCGGACTATCCCGGCTGGGCTCAGGAAAGGGCGCCCAGCGTCCGGTCGTAGAGCGCCTTGAGCTCGCCGAAGTGCCGGGCACAGGCCTCGGCATGCCACTCGGAGGTGTCCGCCATCGTGTAGCCGTGCGAGGCGCCGGGGTAGATCTCATTGGTGTAGGTCAGCCCGGCCGCCTCGAGCGTCCGGCCGAGCGTCGCGACGTTGTCCGGAGTCATCGAACGGTCGTTGTCGGCATGGCCGAAGACGTATTCGGCGTGGGTGCCAGCGATCTTGGTGTGCGGAGACTCGGGTTCGTCGGTGGCCAGGCCGCCGCCGTGGAAGCCGCCGACCGCCACCACCTCGTCCGGGAGCAGGCCTGCGGTACGGATCGCCAGCCGGGCGCCCATGCAGTAGCCGTGGGTCCCGATCGGGCCGTCGCCGGCGTACTTGCACAGCGTCTCCACATAGGCCGGCACGTCGACGGCCACCCGCTCCGGGGTCAGGTTGCCGATCCGGTCCATCACTCCGGAGGCGAAGAAGGCGGCGCGGTTCTCCGCGATCCGAAGGTCCGCATCACCCGGCCCGACGGCGTCGACATCACCGTCGCGGTAGAAGACGTTGGGGGCCAACACCAGGTATCCCCACGAAGCGATCTCCTCGACCATGTCGGCGATGCGAGGTCGCAGCCCGAGGGCATCCATGTAGAACAGCACGCCGCCCTTCGACGGCCCCTCGGGCCGGCCGAGATAGGCCTGCGCGGTGCCGTCAGGGGTCGGGATCTCGATGAGTTCAGCCATGCTTCGCACCGTAGCGGACGTCGTCTCCGGTCCGACCGGCCGACCGATGCTCGGTCTGCGTGGACCCGTCGGCCTGCGTGACCGTCGAGCCATCGGCCGCCTTGTCGAGGACCAGCTCCGGCTCGACATGCACGTACTTGCCGCCACGGAGCGCCGAGGCGAGGCCAGCAACCAGGCAGCAGGCGATCGCGAAGCCGAACGCAACGCCGAGTCCGTCGGCGAAGGGACCGGAGATCATCTGCGGGAAGAAGCTGCGACCGGTCAGATGGTGCTGCTGCGCCAGGGTCAAGTGGTGCAGGGCGGTGGGACCGAGGAGTGTCTGCACCGGGTTGTAGCCCAGCAGGGACGCGAAGAGTACGCCGACCGGCGGCAGCGCCACGACCTCGGTGATCTTGTCGGCGGGGACGCCCTCGCCGGCCAGACCGGTGGAGAGCTCGTGCGGCAGCGAGGAGGAGAGTCCGGCGATCATCAGTGAGAAGAAGATCCCGATGGAGAGGACCATCGCGGCATTCTGGAAGGTGCTGGTCATGCCTGCGCCGACCCCGCGCTGCGCGGGCGGCAGACTGTTCATGATCCCGGCACGGTTGGGCGAGGCGAACAGGCCCATGCCGAGGCCGTTGAGGAGCAGGGCGAGTGCGAACTGCCAGTAGGCGAAGTCGACCGGTAGTTCGAGGAGCCAGACGAAGCTCAGCGCCGCAACGATCATGCCGCCAGTGGAGAACAGCCGCGCGCCGAAGCGGTCCGAGAGCCATCCCGAGACCGGGCCGGCGACCAGGAAGCCGACGGTCAGCGGCAGCATGTAGATCCCGGCCCACAACGGCGTCTTCTCGAAGCTGTAGCCGTGCTGCGGCAGCCAGATCCCCTGCAGCCAGATGATCAGGATGAACATCAGTCCGCCGCGACCGAGCGACGCCAGCAGGCTGGCCAGATTGCCGAAGGTGAACGCACGGATCTTGAACAGGTCGATGTGAAACATCGGCTCGGCGACCTTCGTCTCGACGACGCAGAAGACGGCGAGTACGACGGCCCCGCCGACCAGCGCGGCGAGGACCCACGGATTGGTCCAGCCCATATTGTGGCCGGCGTAAGGCTGGATGCCATAGGTGATGCCGACCAGGACGGCGATCAGACCGACCGCAAAGGTGGCGTTCCCCCACCAGTCCATCCGGGCTTGCCGTCGGATGCCGGTGTCGTGAAGCTTGAGGTAGGCCCAGACGGTGGCGAAGAGGCCGATCGGGACCGAGACCACGAAGACCATGTGCCACTCGACCGGCGCCAGTAGACCACCGACCACCAGCCCGACGAAGGAGCCCGCGATGCCGGCGACCTGGTTGAGCCCGAGGGCAAGGCCGCGCTGGTGGGTGGGGAAGGCGTCGGTCAGGATCGCCGAGGAGTTCGCCATCAGCATCGCACCGCCGACGCCCTGGAAGATGCGCATCGCAATCAGCCAGTAGACGCCCGCGCTGCCATGCATCCAGGTGATCGCCAGCATGATCGAGAAGAAGGTGAAGATCGCGAAGCCGGCGTTGTACATCTTCACCCGGCCGTACATGTCACCCAGGCGGCCCAGGCCCACGACCAGCACGGCCGTGACCACCATGTAGCCCATGATCAGCCAGAGCAGCAGACTGGTGTTGCCCGGTGCGAGCGGGTCCACCCCCACCCCGCGAAAGATATCGGGGAGCGCGATCAGCAGGATCGATTGGTTGATCGTCGCCAGGAGGACTCCGAGCGTCGTGTTCGAGAGGGCGATCCACTTGTAGTGCGGGCTACGCAGGTCACGCTCGGCGCGCTCCTGGGCCCGCTCGTACGCCGTGTGGCGGCGCGCATCCCTGACGACGGACTCCCCCATCTGACCTCCTCGGATTAGTTAGTTGACCTTTGCTAACTACTTTCTCTCGGTTCGGTGGTTCACGCAAACCTCGCTCGGGCACACTATTGAAAGAATTCTTTCGAAAGATTACTTTCCATTCATGTCCAGCAAGGTGCCGCTGCGCCGGCTCAGCGACCCCCGGGAGCTCCGCGCTCTCGCCCACCCGGCCCGAGTGCGCATCGTCGAAGAACTGGCCTTCGACAGCCCACTCACCGCCACCGAGCTCGCCGACCGTCTCGGCGAGTCGCCCGCCAACTGCTCGTGGCACCTACGCCAACTCGCGAAGTTCGGATACGTCGAGGAGGCGCCCGGCCGGGCTGGCCGTCGGCGGCCGTGGCGGATCGTGGTCCAAAGCCACAGCTACGGCGATTCTGACGATCCTCTCGAAGCCGCCGCCGCGGGCGCCTTGGAAGACGTCCTCGAGCGGCGCGACGAGGAGGAGCTGGAGGCATGGCGGCGCCGCGAGCAAGCCGAGCCGAAACAGTGGCGCGAGGCTGCGTTCGGCACCCGGTCCTACCTCTGGCTGACCGCCGCCGAGCTCACCGAACTGCAAGCCGGCATCTACGATCTCGTCGTCCGCCACCTCGACCGCTTCACCGACCCGGCCGCCCGCCCTCCGGGAAGTCGGCCGATCCGGTTCGTCGCCAAGGGCTTCCCGACGAGGACAGCCTCGGAGGATGCGTGACGGCCACCGAGGCCGCGTCCGGGCTCTGGCGACATCGCGACTTCAACCTGCTCTGGAGCGGACAGGCGCTCTCCAGTCTCGGCACCTCGATGGCAACCCTCGCCTACCCGCTCGTCGTCCTCGAATTCACCGGCTCCGCAATCACCGCCGGCATGGTGGGAACGGCCGCGGCCGTGGTGCAGCTTGCAGTCAATCTGCCCGCTGGCGTGCTGGTGGACCGGCTGAGCCGCCGCGCTCTGATGGTTGTCTGCGACGCGGTCCCCTGACGGCGTTCGCAATACTCGGCATCGCGCTGGCGACCGGACACGGCAGCCTCGGGCTCGTCATCGGCGTCGCGGTGACCGAGGCGATCTGCGACATGCCGTTCATGAACGCGGCGATGGCGTCGGTCCGTAACCTGGTTCCGCCCGCGCAAGTGCCCGGGGCGATGGCGCGCAACGAGGCGAGACAGTACGCCGTCAGCCTGGTCGGTCCTCCCCTCGGCGGCGTCGCCTTCGGCCTGGGCCGAGCCGTCCCCTTCCTCACCAACGCAGTCAGCTACCTGCTCTCGCTCGGCAGCCTCCTGCTGATCCGACGACCGTTGCAGGAGCCGCGCGACCACTCCGCGACCGCCCCGGTGCTCCATGACCTCGGTGAGGGACTGCGGTTCGTGATGCGCGACCCGTTCACCCGCGCCGCTGTGCTCATCGCCGGGCCCCTCAACCTCGGCTTCAACGGGATCCTCTTCGGGATCGTGCTCGTGCTCCGCGGCCATGGCCTCTCCCCCACGCTGATCGGGTCGGCCGAGACGATCTTCGGCGTCGGCGGCCTACTCGGCGCGATCTGCGCGTCCTGGCTCACGCGGCGCTTCACCACGCCGATGCTGATCCGCGCGATCTGCGTCGCCGGCGTTCCACTACTGCTGATCGTCCGGCCGCTCTCGAGCTCGCCGGCCGCGACCGTTCCAGTCGCGCTGCTCGCCTTCCTCGCCCCGGCGCTCAACGCCGGCCTCTTCGGCCATCTCGCGGCGGTCGTCCCCGACCGACTACAGGGGCGGGTGCTCAGCGCGCTCATCTTCTCCGCGATGGGGATGGCCTCGGTGGCGCCGGTCGCCGCCGGCGTACTCGTCCATCACTTCGGAGCAACCGGACTGACCATCGGCACCGCCGGGTGCCTGGCGGTCGCGGCAACTGCCGCGCTCACCAGCCGCGGGATCGGCAGGATCAACGCGGTCGCGACGTAGGGTCAGACCGGCCGCTCGACGCGAACACCGGGGAAACGGCGGAAGTCGCTGTCGAAGGTGACCACGCTCGCCTTGTGCTCCAGCGCGAGCGCGGCGAGGTGCGCGTCGTTGACGAGATCGCCGCCCCGGCCACCGGCCTCGAGCATCTCCCGGAAGAGCCGCGGATGCTGGGGGCCGGGGTGAAGCACCTGCGCTGAGCGGGCACCCAGCCACGCGTCCACCGAGCTCATCGCCTCCGTGACTGTGTAGGGCGTCGGCGCCGATCTCGGGTTGGTGATGATCCGCACGAATCCGACCAGCACCAGCCAGGGGAAGCCGACCGGTGCCAGCCCTGCCAGCGCGCCGTCGAGCCAACGTTTCGCCGATGAGTGGTGGACCGCGTCCGTGTTGGCGACGTAGAGGAGGACGTTGAGATCGACGAGCTTCATCGTCCCTGGCTCATCTTCGTCAGGATCTCCTCATCCTCAAGCATGCCGGCCACCTGGTTGGCCTTCGTCATGTCGAGCGTGAAGGGACCCATCGACCTCGAGGGCGACTCGAAGACGTAGTCGACACGCACGGTCGCGGTCTCGCGGATCGCATCGTTGAGCGCCTGCTTGAAGGAGACGCCCTTGGCTTCCATGCGCTCCCGGAGGAGCTGCTCCACATCGGGGTCGAGGGTCACGGTCGTGCGCATAGTGACAGCATAGCATCACCTTTGATGCCTTGCTGTCAGATACGTCGGGGACGCCGCACTTCTAGACTGAAGGCGTGGAGGAACTGGCATCACACGCGGAGATCGAGTGGGCCAACTCGTACGACGCCTACGCCCGGGTCGCCTCCGACCCCGCCGTCCTCTGGTCACTCATCGAGCCCGCCCACCGGCATCTGCGGGAGCAGGGCGAGGTGCCGACGTGGTGCGGGGTGGACTTCCTGCGCGCATGGGCCTTCCTGCTGACCCGCCCGGCCACGGAACGGCCCCCGGTCGAGCCGCTGGAGCGCGACTGGTTCGCCATCCTCGACGCGATCGCCGCCCATCCCGGCACGCGGTTGCAGGACCTGCCTCCGGTCCGCACCGACTGAGACGCCTCGCCGATGCGGACCGACCGGCCTCAGATCTGGCTCTGTACGCCGGCAAGCAACTGCCGGGCCATGACGATCCGCTGGACCTGGTTGGTGCCCTCGTAGATCTGGGTGATCTTGGCGTCGCGCATCATCCGCTCGACGGGGTAGTCGCGGGTGTAGCCGTAGCCGCCGAGCAGTTGGACGGCGTTGGTGGTGACCTCCATCGCGACATCGGAGGCGAACGCCTTGGCCGCAGCGCCGAAGAAGGTGAGATCGGCATCGCCGCGCTCGGAGCGGCCGGCCGCAGCGTAGGTCAACTGGCGGGCCGCCTCGATCTTCATCCCGGCATCGGCGACCATGAACTGCAGGCCCTGGAAGTCGGCGATCGCCTTGCCGAACTGCTGCCGCTCCTTGATGTAGCCCAGCGCGTAGTCCAGGGCGCCCTGCGCCACCCCGACCGCCTGCGCGGCGATCGTGATCCTGGTGTGGTCGAGGGTCTTCATCGCATACTCGAACCCCTTGCCCTCCTCGCCGATGATCCGGTCGCCGGGGATGCGCACGTTGTCGAAGTACACCTCACGCGTCGGGGAGCCCTTGATACCGAGCTTCTTCTCCGGGGCACCGAAGGAGACACCCTCATCGGACTTCTCCACCACGAACGCACTGATCCCCTTCGACCGCTTCTCGGGGTCGGTCATCGCCAGCACCGTGTAATACTCCGAGACCCCGGCGTTGGTGATCCACCGCTTGGTGCCGTTGAGCACCCACCCGTCACCATCGCGCACCGCGCGGGTCTTCTGGTTGGCCGCGTCCGACCCTGCGTCCGGCTCGGAGAGGCAGTAGGAGAAGCCGCCCTCCCCCGCGGCCAGCTTGGTGAGGTACCTCTTCTTCAGCTCCTCACCGCCGCCGATCTGCACCGGCAGCGAGCCCAGCTTGTTCACCGCCGGAATCAGGCTGGCCGAGACATCGGCGCGGGCGACCTCCTCGATCACGATCACTGTGGCCAGCGCGTCCGCCCCGACCCCGCCGTACGCCTCCGGGACGTGCGGGGCATAGAAGTCGGTCTCGATCAGTGCGTCATGCGCCTCCTGCGGATACCGAGCCTCCTCGTCCACAGCCGCAGCCGCCGGCGCGATCTTGGCGTCACAGATCTCCCGGATTGCCTTGCGGATCTCCTGGTGCTCCTCGGAGAGGGCGTACATGGGGTACTCGTCGCTCATGCGGCGCAGTTTACGGTCGTTAACCGGCGGTGGTTCTGGCCGGTCACCGGGCGACTGATGAGGAGCGGGAATCGACAGACACGACCGCCGGTTGGCTGGGTATGAGCACCGACAGCACCTGGCAGGACAAGGCGACGATCGACCACTTCCTCGACGACACCGCGACCTGGGCCGTCGTCGGGCTGTCGGGGGACCCGTGGCGGACGGCTTACTCCATTGCGCAGGAACTCCAGCAGCACGGCAAGCGGATCATCCCGATCCACCCGGACGCCGCCGCTGAGGGCAAGGAGGTGCTCGGCGAGAAGGTGTACGCCAGCCTCGCCGAGGCCGCTGCCGAAGTCGGTCATATCGACGTGGTCGACGTATTCCGGCGCTCCGAGGCCGCCGGCGAGTTCGCCGACCAGGCGGTCGAGATCGGAGCCGGTGGCGTGTGGTTCCAACTCGGCGTCATCGACGAGGCAGCGTTCGAACGGACCACCGCGGCCGGCGTCCCGATGGTCATGGACACCTGTCCGAGCAAGATCTGGTTCTACCGGGCCAAGGAGACCGCGGCCGCGTCCGAGTGACCGGCAGCGGCCCCTGCTCGGCCGGCCTCACAGTGGCGGCGCGGGCGGCGGGGGCTCCGGCTGAGGCGTGGGCTCGGGGTCGGGCACGGGCGGGATGTCCGGGCCCGGCTCGGGGATGACGTCGGGTTCGATCGGCGGTGCAGTCATGCCCGTCCGGTAACCGTGTCCGCCGATGCCATGCGGGGTCTCAGACCGGCGGTCTGCCGCTCACGCCGGACCGGCAGCCGCCGCGCGGCGTACGACCTCGCCCTTCTGCTGGGCGGCCGCCTTCAGCGACGCCTGGAACTCCACCATCTTCTGCTGGAGGTCTGCGTCGGTCGCCGCCAGGATGCGTACGGCGAGGAGTCCGGCGTTGCGGGCGTTCCCGATGGCGACCGTCGCCACGGGTACGCCCGCGGGCATCTGCACGATCGAAAGCAACGAGTCCATCCCGTCGAGGTACTTCAGTGGCACCGGAACGCCGATCACCGGCAACGGCGTGACGGCTGCCAACATGCCCGGAAGGTGGGCCGCGCCGCCAGCCCCCGCGATGATCACCGACAACCCGCGCTGGTGCGCCTGCTCGCCGTAGCCGATCATCTCGGTCGGCATCCGATGAGCGGAGACGACGTCAGCCTCGTGGTCGATGCCGAACTCGGTCAGCGCCTCGGCGGCCGCCTTCATGGTCGGCCAATCGGAGTCCGAACCCATCACGATGCCCACCCGCGCAGTCATGACCGACAGGCTAATGGTCTGTCTGAGGTGCTGCGTTTCCCATCTCGGCCCGAGGGGCATGGTGGCGTCATGGCCATGTTGCACTCACGACGGCTCGTACCGGTCGTTGTCGGCGTACTGCTGCTTGCCATCGCCACCGGCAGTCTCGTCTACTGGCTCGTCGACGGGGAAGGGCCCGGCCGTCCGGCCGGCGCCGCGGACGAGATGGGCCTGGCCTGCGGGATCAATGAGCGGATCCATGACGTCGACTTCTCGAAGATGGGCTCCAGCGCGGCGTCGAAGGACGCGCTCGACGACCTGATCGTCGAACTCTCGCTGGTGCAGGCCGCCGGCAAACACGACACGACGTACGCCGCGATCGCCGCGGCAGCCGAGAAGTTCTACCGGAAGTGGATCCTCAACTTCGACCTGGACGAACTGCACACCGGGATGAACCAGCTCGCCGACGCCTGTGATGACGTCGCCGCGACGTCGGTCCCCGCCAACCGAGGTGACCGCTTCGACAGCTACCAGCAGTTCTCCTGCCGGCTGGCGGGCACGATCCATGACCAGGGCACCGCACTCAAGAAGCTGACTGCCGACAGCGCGACCGTGGCCGACCTCAACGTCCTCTACGCGGTCGGGGTGGCACTGATGCGCGACCCCGACCACAAGAAGGTCGGGCGCTTGATCGCCACCGTCCCGCAGGCGATGCGGACCTTCGACGAGAAGCGCTACCGGAAGGCACTCGACGACCTCACCGATGCCTGCAACTGATCCGGCCCGAGCTCACTCGCTCTCGTTGCCGAGGTTGCCGCGGAACCACGCGGCCGCGTGGCGTGCCCGGTCGAGGCAGTCGTCGAGGTCGTCGCCGTAGGTGTTGACATGGCCGACCTTGCGGCCCGGCCGCAACTCCTTGCCGTAGAGATGGACCCGTAAACGCGGGTCCCGGGCCAGGGCATGGGGATAACCGTCGTAGAGGCGGCCGACTTCGCCCCCGTCGGGGAACTCGTTGTCGCCGCCGAGGATGTTGACCATCACCGACCAGGTGGCCCGCGGCGCAGGCGAGCCGAGCGGCAGGTCCATTACCGCACGCAGGTGGTTCTCGAACTGTGAGGTCACCGCGCCGTCCTGGGTCCAGTGGCCGGTGTTGTGCGGACGCATCGCGAGCTCATTGACCAAGACCCGGCCATCGGTGGTCTCGAACAGCTCGACCGCAAGGATGCCGGTCACCTCCAACTCCTTGGCGATGGTGAGCGCGATCTCCTGGGCGTGCGTGGCGAGCTCGGGCGGAAGATCGGGCGCGGGGGCGATCACCTCGCGACAGACGCCATCGACCTGCAGCGTGTGAACCACCGGGTACGCCGCCGCCTGCCCGCTCGGCGAACGCGCCACGATCGCGGAGAGCTCGCGACGGAAGTCGACCAGTTCCTCCGCCAGCAGACGTGTGCCGTTGACTGCGGCGGTCTCGGCGACGACCCGCAGCGGCTCGTCGGCGTCGGCGGCCGATCTGACGATCCAGACGCCCTTGCCGTCGTACCCGCCACGGGTGGTCTTGAGCACGCACGGAAAGCCGAAGGCCTCGACGTCGGCCAGGCTCTGCACGATCGCGTTCCGCGGGCAGAGCTGACCGAGCCCCACTCGGCCGCCGAACTCATCGAGACGCTCGCGCATCACGCCCTTGTCCTGAGCGTGGACGAGCGCCTCCGGACCGGGCCGACAGGCGACCCCGGCCTCCTCAAGCGCACGCAGATGCTCGGTCGGCACATGCTCGTGGTCGAAGGTGACCACGTCACAGCCCTCGGTGACCTTCTTCAGGGTGTCAAGATCGCGGTAGTCGCCGACCATCTGGTCCGGAATCACCTGGGCCGCCGAGACGCCCTCGGCCTCGGCGAGGAGCCGGAGCGGGAGACCGAGCGCGATGGCCGGCTGCGCCATCATCCGGGCCAACTGGCCGCCGCCGATCACGGCAAGGGTCGGAGTGAGGGTCACCGGGGAATCGTATGCGGGCCATGGGGCTCTCGCCGATTTCGGGCGGCGGGTGGGGTTGGGTGAAGTGCGGGTTACCCGGGGCCCCGGGAATCCTGCACAGCGAGCACCCCACCAACAACCTAAGCAAGCCCGCCGACGCTAGCCGCTGCCCTTCTCGAACCGGAGACCCTTGCCCCGGATCGTGGTGATCAGGTGCGGGTTGCGGCTGTCGTCGCCGAGCTTGCGGCGTACCCACCCGAGGTGGACGTCGATGGTCTTGGAGGAGGTGTAGAAGTTGGCGTTCCAGACATCACGCATCAACTCGTCTCGGGTAACGACGTCGCCGGCCCGACGAATCAGCGCATAGACCAGGTCGAACTCCTTGCGGGAGAGCACGACCTCCTCCTGACCGCGCCAGGCCTGCCTGGTCGCCGGGTCCAGCCTGATCTCCTGTACCTCGATCACGCGGCTAAGGTTAGGGAGGGGTAAAGCGCCAGGCAAAGGTTTGCCCGATCTGGACAGTGGCATCTTCCTGTCAATCTTGAACGAGGCCTGAGGAGTGACGCCGATACGGGCCGGGGTATCACGACGTCCTCTAGTTGCGGCGGACGGAGACCGGCTCAACGATGCCGAATCCACGCACCGGCCGCGCCGCCAGGCGGCGAGTCTCGAACTCGCCGTCGGGCAGCGCTTGCGCCGTCGCCTCGTCGACGATGATCCGGTTGCGCCGGGCCACCGCAGTCAGCCGCGCCGCCATGTTGACCGGCGGACCGAAGACGTCGCCGAGTCGGGTCACCACCGAGCCCGAGGCCAGGCCAACGCGGACGTCGGGCATCCGCGGGTCACGGCCGATCACGTTGATGATTCCCTCGGCGGTGTCATAGGCCCGCACCGGATCGTCGTTGACGAAGAGGACCGAGTCTCCCAGCGACTTGATGACCCGGCCGCGTTGGACGGCGACAACATCGGCACAGCGGGACTCGAAGAGCTCGACGAGGTCGCCGATCTTCTCTTCGGTGAGCGTGTTGGAGAGCGCCGTGAAGGAGACGATGTCAGCGAACCCCACGGTGAGCTGGACGGTGCCGAACTGCTCGTCGGCCCCGGCAACCGATGCCTCGGCCCGCGCGAGGGCCGCCGACATGTGGCGGCGCCAGGAGTAGACCATCAGCTGCTCGAACGAGCTGCGGAAATCCTCGGCCACCTGCACCGCGGCGCGCAACAGTTCGGTGGTGTCCCGTGGTCCCACCGCTCCCCCGCCGCCGATCGCCTCGATATGGTGAAGCAGCGCAGAGACCTCGTAGTCGGAGAGCCGAGCCATCGACTGCCCCATGCCACGGGTCAGGTTGACGATGAGGTCGACGTCGATGAGCCCGGCACGGACCACCTCCTCGACCACGGTCAGCGCCTCGACGTCGTCCTCGGTGAAGAACGCCTCGTCGTCAGCGACCTCGGGAAACCCCAGGGCCCGCCACAGCCGCTTCGCCTGCTCGAGTGGTACGCCGGCGCGCGCGGCCACCTCCGCCGAGGTGAGGGTCGGCTCGTCGCGCTGGCCGGTCAAGCGCTCAGACACCTTCGTCGGACGCCGCGCTGTGGAGATCGTGCAGGAGCTGGTTGAGCCGGCGCTGGGTCTCTTCGACGTGCGGGATGTCGTGGAGGGTCACCTCGCCATCGGTGCTGGCATCGCTGATCCGGAGGGTGCCGCAGCCGAGGAGTCTGTCGATCAGGTCGTACTCGTACTCGACATCGCTGATCCTGGTCAGCGGAATGTCGTGACCCCGCCGGGTGAGCACACCGCGTCGGGTGATCAGCCGGCGGTTGGTGACCGTGTAGGTGGTCGTCAGCCAGGTCAACAGCGGCCTGACGAAGACCCAGAGCGCCCCGAGCAGGGCAAGGATCCAGACGATCCAGTGGACGGCGGCGTTGTCGGTCGCGACCTGCACCACGACAGCGATCGCGAGCAGCACCACGAGCGCGAGCAGCGGCAGCAGCAGCGCCTTGACGTGCGTACGTGTGCTGACGACGATCTCTTCGCCCGGGTTGAGCAGCTTTCGCGAGATGGCCACGGGCAGATCATTGCATCCTCATCGCAGTCGCGCGTGGACGACGTCGCCCGCGCCGACGGCGGTCTCGGTGCCGTCATGGGCGATCAGCAGTCGCCCGTGCTCATCGATCGCGGTGGCCAGACCGGCAAGAACGGTTCCGTCGGGCATCTCGGCGCGGACCTGCTGTCCGACGGTCACGCTCAGCGCGCGATAGCTCGCCGCCAGACGCGCGGGTTCGGTCACCCACGCGTCGTACGACGTGGTGAGGTGCTGGAGCACGGCCGCCAGCACCGCGGTGCGGTCGACCGGCTCGCCGCTGAAGATAGCCAGCGAGGTAGCCGCCGGCGTCGGGAGCTCGGCAGCGGTGAGCGAGGTGTTGAGCCCGATGCCGACCACGGCGCCGGGCCCGGTGGGCGTCTCGACACGCTCGACGAGGATGCCGCAGACCTTGAGCCCGCCGATCAGTACGTCGTTGGGCCACTTCAGCCCGGCGGCGTACCCCAACTCGCGGAGCGCCCCGGCGACCGCGACTCCGGTCATCAGCGGCAGCCACGGCCAGCGCTCGGCCGGGACGCCGTCCGGTCGGAGCAGTACCGACGTCGCCAGCGCCGCACGAGGCGGCATCTCCCAGCCGCGGTCGAGCCGGCCACGCCCCGCCGTCTGGTGCTCGGTGGTGACGACCAGCCCGGCTGGCGCCCCGGCCCGCGCACGCTCATTGAGCACGGCGTTGGTCGACGCCGTCTCCGGGAGGATCTCGACCGACCAGTCCGGAAACTGGAGCCGGGCGGGGTCGAGGGGGGCGCGGGACTCGGCTGCGGTCACCGCCCCAGCCTGCCCTATGCGCGTCGCCGAGAGATCATCCACCCTTCGCTCGACAGTCACCCGGACACCCGCCGACGGGCGTCCGGCATCACCTAGCGTCTGCGCGGTGCTTCAGGCCCAGCCGCAGATCGCCGGTCACCGCCTACTCCGATCGGGGTGGCTGCCGGCTGCGATCGTGTACGCCGCGGCGGTGTGGCTGTTGCATGCCGACGGTGGCATCGGCGTGCCCGACTCGCTGGCACTCACCGGGTGGCTGATCTGGGCGCACACCGTCCCCGGGACGCTGGTCTGGCGGCTGGTCGACCGTGACCGGGCCGGGCCGCGGCGGCGGCCGTTCGCCGAGGACGTTGTGCTGGGCACCATCGTCGGCATCGTCCTCGGGACCGCCGCCTACCTGGCCGCCGTCGTCGTCGGCGTCCCACAGCTGGTGGTCGGCTGGCCGCTGCTGGTGCTGGTGCCCGCGCTGACGACGCCGGGTGGTCGGGCGCTGGTCCGAGTCCGGCAGCCCTCGCCAACACCGCGCTGGTGGTCGTGGAGTCTGGCCCTCGCGGTGCTCTTCGTGGTGGTCTACTCCGACCGCACCCTCTGGGTGACGAGCCCGCTGGCCCACGGTGTCCAGGCGCCGTATGTCGATGAGCCGTTCCACATCGCCCTCGCTGCGGAGTTCCGTCATCACTTCCCGCCGCAGGCGCCCTTCGTCGCCGGCACCCCGCTGAAGTACCACTGGCTCTTCTACCCGTTCGCCGCGGCCGCATCGTGGGGTACCGGCATCGAGTTGCTGCCGCTCATCCATCTTCTCCTCCCGGCGCTGTTGACCGGTGTGCTGGTCCTCGGTATCGCGGTCGCCGCCGCCAGGCTGGCCGGGCACCGCTGGGCGGCGCCGGCGGCGGTGTTGTTGATCAGTTGCGTGAAGCCCCTCCACCTCGCGGGCTGGCGCCCTGCGGACTCGCCGGCGTTCTCGGTCGCGTGGCTGGTCTACAAGTCGCCGACGCAGATGATCGCCAACGCGCTCTGCCCGCTGCTGGTCGTGCTGCTGGCACGGATGCTCGAGGAGGGTTCGCTGCGCGGTCCACGTCGACGACACTGGATCGCGGTCTTCATGGCGAGGCTGGCGGTGGCGGGCGCGAAGTCGGCGATGCTGCCTCTCTTCATCGCTGGGCTTGCCGGGACGTGCGTCGTCCTCCTGGTCGTACGCGGCCGAGTGCCCTGGCTCCCGGTCGCCCTCACCGCTGTCGCGGTCGTCGTCTTCGGCCTTGCGATCGTGATCTTCTACGGCTCCGGCTCGCGGGCGCTGAGCTTCGCACCGCTCCAATTCGCCAATCGGGAGGCGGCCCAGCTCGGCCTGGTCCCACCCGACGGGACCGCTCCTCCCCATGTCCGGCTCGCGATCGCGGTCTCCTTCCTCGCCTGCCTGGTCCCATCGGCAGCCGCAACGCTCGGGGCCTGGGTGGGTGGCGGGTGGCGGCGGCCGACGCCGTGGCTGCTCCTCGGCGCTTGGGTCGCCGGCGTCGGCGTCTACCTGCTGTGGGGCCATCCCTCCTTGTCCCAGGCCTACTTCTGGCAGAGCGCGGTGGTTCCGGTCACCGTCCTCGCCGCGGTGGGATGGGCCCGGCTCATCGGTACGCCGACGTGGCGCCGGGCTCTCGGCGTCGGCGGTCTGCTGACCGCCGGCCTGGGCTGGGCGTTCCTGGTGCGCGCCGTCGTGCCGTCCTCCGCACCCTCCGCGGACCGCCCGGTCGGCTCGGCGCTCACCGCGTTCCTGCCGGCGATCGCGGTGGCGCTCGGGGGCGTGGTCGTGGCGGCCATCGCGGTCCTCCTCGTCGGCCAGCGGCACGCGCGACGGCTCGAGCGGCCGGGCTCCCGGCGACGTACCCTCTTCTCCACGGCGCTCGCCACCGCGGTCAGCCTGATGATCGGGATGTGTCTGCTCGCGCCGGCGGCCCGCGCCTGGGACTGGCACGAGACCGCCCGGCGCCCGCACTGGACGGTCACGATGCCGACCGCCGGGTTGGCCGCGGCACGGTGGCTGCGTGCGCACAGCAGCCCCGACGACCTGGTGGCGACCAACATGCACACCCGACAGCCGTGGAGCGCGCCCACCAATCATCGGCAGTTCTGGCTCTCCGCTTTCGCCGAGCGACGCGTCCTGGTCGAGGGCTGGGCCTATATCCCGCCGGAGTCGGTCGGCCTCCCGTCCAACGCACGTACGAACGCCAGCGGCGGCGCCCCCTTCTGGAGACCCCGGCTGCTGCGGCTCAACGACCAACTCTTCCGACACGCCACCCCGGCAATTGCGAACACGATCCGCCGGCGCTACGGCGTCCGTTGGCTCTTCGCCGACCGCCGCCGCCAGGTGGATCTCGGCCTGCTGCGTCGGGTCGCCACCGTGGCGCACCACGACGGGCGGTTCTGGGTGCTCCGGTTGCGGCCGCCTCGAGGCGCTGGGGGTGTCTCGTGACGGACGCCTCAGCACGAACTCAGAGGCGACCACTACATTGTCGGTCGTGACTTCGCAGCCTGACGCCAGCCCAGACCTCGATATCCACACGACCGCCGGCAAGCTGGCCGATCTCGGCCAGCGGCTCGAGGAGGCGGTTCATGCCGGTTCGGCGAAGGCAGTCGAGCGGCAGCACGCCAAGGGGCGTCAGACCGCGCGGGAGCGGATCGAGATGCTCCTCGACGAGGGCTCCTTCCAAGAGCTCGACGAGCTGGCCCGGCATCGGTCCACCAACTTCGGTCTGGAGAAGACTCGACCGTACGGCGATGGCGTCATCACCGGCTACGGCACCATCGACGGCCGCCAGGTCTGTGTCTTCTCCCAGGACTTCACCGTCTTCGGCGGCTCGCTGGGCGAGGTCTACGGCGAGAAGATCACCAAGGTCATGGACCTTGCCATCAAGACCGGCTGCCCGCTGATCGGGATCAACGAGGGTGCCGGTGCCCGGATCCAGGAGGGCGTGGTCTCGCTCGGCCTCTACGGTGAGATCTTCCGCCGCAATGTGCACGCGTCGGGTGTGATCCCGCAGATCTCCCTGATCATGGGCAACTGCGCCGGCGGCCACGTCTACTCGCCCGCAGTCACCGACTTCACCGTGATGGTCGACCAGACCTCGGCGATGTTCATCACCGGGCCCGACGTCATCAAGACCGTCACCGGCGAGGACGTCACCATGGAGGAACTCGGCGGCGCCCGCACCCACAACACCAAGTCCGGCGACGCCCACTACATGGGCGCCGACGAGGAGGACGCGATCGAGTACGTCAAGGGGCTGCTCTCGTACCTGCCGTCCAACAACCTCGACGAGCCGCCGGCCTACGACGAGACTTCGGATCTGGAGATCACCGACCTCGACCGCGAGCTCGATGTGATCATCCCCGACGGCGCGAACCAGCCCTACGACATGCACGAGGTCATTGCGCACGTCGTCGACGATGAGGAGTTCCTGGAGGTCCAGCCGCTCTTCGCGCCCAACATCGTCGTCGGCTTCGCGCGCGTCGAGGGCCGCCCCGTCGGCGTGGTCGCCAACCAGCCGATGCAGTTCGCCGGCACCCTCGACATCGATGCCTCGGAGAAGGCCGCCCGGTTCGTCCGGACCTGCGACGCATTCAACTTGCCGGTGCTCACCTTCGTCGACGTACCCGGCTTCCTGCCCGGCACCGACCAGGAATGGAACGGCATCATCCGCCGCGGTGCGAAGCTCATCTTCGCCTACGCCGAGGCCACCGTTCCACTGGTCACCATCATCACCCGCAAGGCCTACGGCGGTGCCTACGACGTGATGGCCTCCAAGCACCTCGGCGCGGACATCAACCTCGCCTGGCCCACCGCCCAGATCGCGGTCATGGGCGCCCAGGGCGCGGCCAACATCATTCACCGGCGCGAGCTGGCCGCGCTCGCCGACTCTGGCGCCAGCCCCGAGCAGGTCGAAGCTCGCCGCGCCGAGCTCATCGACGAGTACGACACCACTCTGGCTAACCCCTATATCGCCGCCGAGCGCGGGTACGTCGACGCGGTCATCCCGCCGCACGAGACCCGCGCCGAGATCGTTCGGGCGCTGCGCCTGCTGCGCACCAAGCGAGAGACTCTCCCGCCGAAGAAACACGGCAACATTCCGCTGTGAGCCCCCTGGCGAACAGCGGGATAAAGCCGAGTCCGGCGGCAAGCCCGACGTAAGGTGCGACGAGAGCGAAAGGTGAGCACATGACTGAGCAGACCGAGGAACGGTCCTCGACAGGCTCGGCCGACGAGCGCCCCCTACTGCGTGTGATCAACCCCGACGCCACCCCCGAGGAGATCGCCGCCATCGTCGCGGTCTTCTCCGCACTCGGCGGAGCAGCCACGCCCGT
>Ga0164243_10006391_pt1 | contig 17847 bp, 15 predicted proteins | sample OricompcompostOP_FD_108781 | JGI IMG/M metagenome (GOLD analysis project Ga0164243, IMG submission 108781) | Organic Plus compost microbial communities from Emeryville, California, USA - Original compost - Organic plus compost (OP) | ecosystem: Engineered > Solid waste > Mixed feedstock >... | reverse complement strand
CCCGTCCGACCACGTCCCGGCCGACCACGTCCCCTCCGACGACACCTCCGACGACACCTCCCCCGACCCCGCAGGGCCCGCGCGCCGGTCCTGGTCGCCGGCCGAACGCCCGAAGCCCGGCTCAGCCGGCCGCGACAAGTCGGTGGCCGATCTCGCCGCGGCAGCCGTGCGGCAGGCCAACGCCCGGGAGTGTTTCGTCGCCCTCCGCGACGCCGACGAACCGCTCACCGTGGCCGATCTGACCAGCCGGACCGGGCTGTCCCGGCCGACCGTCGACGCGGTTCTGCAGGATCTGATCGCGGCCGGACCGGTCCGCACCGCCCAACCATCGGACAGTTGCACTCCCGGCCGTCCGGCGCGGCGGTTCGTCGCCGATCCTTCGACCACCCTGGTCGCCGGCGTCGAGGTGGGCGAACGGGAGATTCGCTGCACGGTCAGCGACGGCGCCGGGACCGTCGTCCTGGCGACCTCGACTGCGGTGGACCGCGACGACCGGACGGACCGCCTGGACATCGTCGCCGACCTGCTGGCCGCCACGCTGGATCGGGCAACCGATCGCCGGCCGTCCGAGACCGGAGAGGCCGAGCGGGACACCCACCTGTCCGCCGTCGGTCTGGCCGTACCGGGGATCCTCGATCATGATCAGTGCGTGGTGCGCAGCACCCAGATCCCGGAATGGACCGGAGCCCGGCCCGGAGCCGAACTGTCCCGACGGCTCGGCTGTCCCGTACATGTCGAGAACGACCTCAAGCTGGCCGCGTATGCAGAACACCACATCGGTCGGACGGCGGAGAACATGATCTTCCTCCACTTGGGCCGACGGATCTCCGTCGCGCTGATCGTCGGCGGCCGGATCCTGCAGGGCAGTCACCGGATGGCCGGTGAACTCGGTACCCAGCGGGGTATGCGCTGGACGGCGTCCTACGACGACGGCGGCCTGTGCTGGTCGTCCGGTCGCGATGCCAGGCCGGTCTTCGAGCGCGCTGCGGCCGGTGATGATCGGGCGATGGCCGAGATCGACTCCTTCTGCGAGCAGCTCGCTCCGCGTCTCGCAACACTGGTGCTGACTCTCGACCCGGATCTGGTCGTCGTCGGCGGCGGTCTGTCCCGGGCCGGCCGGACACTGCTCCGCCCGCTCGGCGAGCACCTGGACCGGCTGCTCGTTCTGCAGGTCCGGCCGGAACTGGTTGCCGCGCAGCTGACCCCGAACGGTGCGGTGACCGGGGCCTTGGCGTACGCCTTCGAGCACGGTTCGGAGGAGATCTTCGGCATCCCGGCGGTACCGCCGCCGTGGCACCGACTGCGCACCGAGCGGCAAACCCACCCCCCGTCGCAGGCCGATGGGGCGGACACGCAATGATCGTCCCAGCAGCAATCTGTGACCGACCGACCCGTGATACCGATCCGTGGAGATCAACGGAGCCCGAGAAGGGGACATGACCGACAAGATCAGCTTCGGCTTCAGCAGTTACAGCTTCTCCCAGAAGTTGCGGTCCGGCGAGATGACTTTGCCCGATGTCATCGACTGGGTCGCCGACAGTGAGGGCGAGCACCTCGAACTGGCGGTGGCCGGCCAGCACGGCCCGGACGCGCCGATCCCGAACCTTGAGTCCGATCCGGAATATGTGGACTCCATCCGGACCAAGGCCGAACAGGCCGGCGTCACGCTCTCCAACATCGCGATCGGGGCCAACTTCTACACCTCCGATCAGAGCGAACTCGAAGCCGAGGTCAAGCGGGTGAAGGCGTACGTCGATCTCGCCGACCAGCTGGGCATCAAGCTGATGCGGCACGACGTGGTCGCGCACAAGGGTCTGGAGGGCGACGACACGCCCCTCTTCGAGGAGGCGCTGCCGCTGATCGTCGGGGCCGCCCGGGAGATCGCCCGGTACGCGGCCGGCAAGGGCATCACCACCAGCCTGGAGAATCACGGATTCTTCGTGCAGTCCGCCGACCGGGTGCGCCGGATCGTGCACGCCGTCGGCGAGCCGAATTTCAAGACCACGCTGGACGTCGGCAACTTCGTCTGCGTCGACGAGGACCCGACGGCGTCAGTGCCGCAGAATCTGCCGTACGCGATGATCGTGCACTTCAAGGACTTCTACATCCGTCCCGCCGACAAGGATCCGGGCGAGGGGTGGTTCCGGTCAAAGGGCGGCAAGTTCCTGCGCGGTGCGATCGTCGGCAACGGCGACATCGATCTCCGGTCGGTGGCGAAGTCGATCAAGGAGTCCTCCTACGAGGGATACGCCTCGATCGAGTTCGAGGGCATCGAGGACTGCCTGCTCGGCTGCGAACGCGGCCTGGCCAACGCCAAGCGACTGATCGCCGAGGCGTGATCACCCGACCCTGAGCTGCACCGACCCACAGACACCCTGACCACCGCACGCACCAAAGGACCGAACAGCACAGTGCCAAAGTTCAAGATCGGTGTCATCGGCACCGGAAGCATCGCCCAGCTCCACCTCGGGGCGTACGCCGCCAATCCCGACGTGGAGATCGTCGCCGTCAGTGACATCAACGCCGAACGTGCCCAGGCGGTCGCCGACCAGTACGGCGCCAAGCGCGCCTACGGCGACCCGAACCAGCTGCTCGCCGACGCTGAGGTCGACGGCGTCAGCGTCTGCACCTGGAACAACACCCACGCGTCCTGGTCGATCGCCGCGGTCAAGGCCGGCAAGCACGTCCTGGTCGAGAAGCCGATCAGCCGGACCTACGCCGAGGCGCTGGAGTTGCAGCGCGTGGTCGAGGACCATGATCGCGTCGTCCAGGTCGGCTTCGTACGCCGTCACTTCCCCAACTGCCAGGTGCTGAAGACGTTCATCGACGCCGGTGACCTCGGTGACATCTACTACGCCAAGGCCAGCTGCATCCGCCGGGTCGGCAATCCCGGCGGCTGGTTCGCCGACAAGGAGATCGCCGGCGGCGGGCCGCTGCTGGACATCGGCGTGCACGTGATCGACCTGTGCTGGTATCTGATGGGTTCCCCGCAGGCCACCGCGGTCAGCGGTCATACCTATGCCGAACTGGGCAACCGGGCCAACATCGTCAACCTGCCGCGCTACCGCGTGTCGGACTACGACCCGACGAAGAACAGCGTCGAAGATCTGGCCAACGCCGTGGTGCGCTTCGACAACGGCGCGTCGCTGTTGATCGACGCCTCGTACTCGTTGCACGCCGTCAAGAACTCCATCGACGTGTCGGTGTACGGCCAGCGCGGCGGTGCCGAGCTCGAACCGGAGCTCAAGATCGCCACCGAACGCCACGACACGGTGATCAACATCGAGCCGCAGATCGCACCTCGTGCCGATGAGATCCATGTCGGGTTCCGCAACGAGATCGCCAACTTCGTCGACGCGTCGCTGGGTCGGGCGGAGAGCGTGGCGCCGGCCTGGCACGGAGTGGAGATCATGAAGATCCTCGACGGGATCTACGAGTCGGCCGACTCCGGCAAGGAGATCACCCTGGTCTGAGGGCCCGAGGGCCGGGCCCGACGGGTCAGCTGCGGCCCCGGTAGGCAGCGACCCGTTCCCGCGTTGCGCAGCGCCTGGAGCAGTAGCGCTGCGGGTGGCCGTTTCCGATCGCCAGGTAGACGTGATCACAGCCGTGCGCCGCGCACACGCCGCCGGGTAGCTGCTGGCGGTCCCAGATCAGCACGGCGAGGGTGAAACAGGACGAGGCGAGGAACCAGTCACCGAGCGGCGCGTCGTCGTCGCCGTCCAGATGCGGGTGCCAGGCCGTTCGCCCCTGATGGCTGGTCAACCGCAGGTGGGCGGTTCCGGCCAGCAGTCGGTTGAGGACCGATGCCGCCTGTTCGAGATCATCGGCTGCGAAGATCGGGCGGAGTCGGCGGGCCGCACTGCTCATGGCGTCGACATCGGGCCGGGTGACGACAAGATCATCGTCCTCGCCGTGCTCGCGCAGCACCTGGCGTACGGCCACCGGTTCCGGCCGGTCGGACAACACGTTGATCAACGCCGCGGTCCGTCGTGCGGTGGTGCGCCAAGACAGCCGCTGTGGGTAATCCGCGTTCGCCGAGACCATGGCGCCAGGTTAACGCCGCCACCTCAGCGCCTGTAACGGTTATAGACCGTTTTTGCGCTACCACTCTAGGGTCCGGTTCGTGCTTGACCGAAGACCGATTCCGACCCTCGCGGGTTATCTCACCGGCGCGACGGCTGCTCGGCTCGGTGACGAACTGGCCGCGCCGGCGCTGCTTCTGCTGGCCCTGACGGCCACCGGGACGACGACCGCCGGACCGGTGCTGGTGGCGGCGTTGAGCGGCGCGGCAGCGGTCGGCGGGCCGTTCGTCGGTCGGTGGCTCGATCGGTCCCCTCGGCCCGGCCGATTGATCGGCTGGTTCCTGCTCGGTTGTGCGGCCGGACTCACCGCGATAACCCTGCTGCTCGGGCATGCCCCGCCGGCTGCGGTGGTCGGGATCGGTGTCGCCACCGGACTGCTCCGGCCGGTGCTGTCCGGCGGATGGAGTTCACAACTTCACCTGGTCGTCCATCGTCGGCGGTTGGCGAAGGCGGCCGGTCTCGATGCGCTGACCTTCGATCTCGCCGCCTTCGCGGGTCCGGCGCTGGCCGGACTGCTGGCCCTGGCGACCGGCTCCCTCGTCGCCGTGTTGGCCGCTGCAGGCTTGATGATCATTGCCGTCGTACCGGCCCGGACCGCGATCGCCGATCCGCACCGAGAGCCGTCGAGGAACGTCACGTCCGCGCGGATCGTGGCGGCGCTGCATGCGATCGTACGGATCCGTCGGCTGTTTCGTGCCACAGCGGTTTCGACCGTGAGCTACGTCGGGATGGGCCTGTTGTCGACGAGCCTGCCGTTGATCAGCCGTCGCGTGCTCGGGAACGCCGACTACGCACCGCTGCTGATCGCGATGCTGGCCGGGGCCGGGCTGGCTGCGAACCTGGTGATCAACCTGCGACGTACCCCGGTCGATCCGGATCGCCTGCTGCTGGCCACGGTGTGTCTGCTGGTGCCCGGATCGGCGCTGACTGCGCTGTCGGTGATGATCGCCGGAGTGGCCGCCGTCGCTGCGCTCGTGATCGGCGTGGTGATCGTCGGCGTGGCGGACGGCCCGCAACTCCTTGCGGTGCTGGGCATCCGGCACCGGGATGCACCCGAGGCGCTGCGGGCAGGCATCTTCACCACCGGGGCCAGCATCAAGATCTGTGGCTGGGCACTCGGCGCCGGACTCTCCGCGGCGCTGACTGGATGGTCGCCGAGAGCCGCTCTGGTGACCGCCGCGGCATGCCAGGCTGCGGCCGTGATCATCTTCCTGACCCTCACGGCGCGAAATCGGTGACAGGGTCAGTCAGCGCGGCCAGCAGATCCGGCAACGCGCCGAGGTCACTGATCTCGTCCCGCCCCGTCCGAGTGGCAGTGCGGCGCAGCCAGACGGCTCGCCACCCGGCTTCCCGGGCAGCTCTCACGTCCTTCTCGAAGGAGTCTCCGACCATGATCAACTCGGTCGGCAGACTGCCGACGACCTCGGCGGCACAGAAGTAGATCCGTGGATCGGGTTTGGCGTACCCCACCTGTTCGGCGACGAACTCCTCATCGAACCAGTGATCGAGACCGAGCGAGTCGAGTTTGGAGTTGCCGTTGGTGATCACGCCGAGTCGGTAGGACGCGGACAGGTTCTCCAAGCACGGCAACACATCGCCGAAGATCACCGGGCCGGCGAACCGGATGCCCAAGTAGTGCTCGGTGATCTCGTCGATCTCTGTGGAGGTCGGCCGGATCGGGTCCAACACTTCGGCGAACATCTGTCGCCGGACCGGCACCATTGGGACCGGTCGATCACCGTACGCGTCGGCGAGCCGATCACGGATCGCCTCAAGATCGTCCGGCCGGTAGCGTCCCCAGAGTTCGGGCCAGCGCTGCTCGATGGCGGTCAGTGACGCCGCCAGGGCTCATTCCATCATGGCGGAGAAATCACACAAGGTCTGGTCGACGTCGAAGAACACCCACTTGATCATCGGGCGGGATCCCAATGGCCGGTTTCCAGGAAGTGTTCCATCGTCGCCAGCTGGGGTCCCAGATCAAAGCCTTGATCGGCGATCCATCGATCGTCGTAGTAGCTGTTGGCATAGCGCTCACCGCTGTCGCAGATCAGCGTGACGACGCTCCCCCGCTCGGAGTTCTCGATCATCCGCGCGATCAGGGCAAAAGCGCCGTAGAGATTCGTACCGGTCGACCCGCCGGCCCAGTGCCTGGTCCGAGCGCGCAGCAGCCGGATGGCGGCCAGTGACCCGGCATCGGGAACCTGCAGCATCTCGTCGATCACCTCGGGGACGAAGGACGGTTCGACCCGCGGCCGGCCGATGCCTTCGATCCGCGACGGCTGGCCGGTCCGGTAATCGGCCGAACCGGTCTTCCAGCCGCCGTAGAACGCCGATCCTTCCGGATCGACGACGGCGATCCGGGTGTCATGCCGGCGGTAGCGGACGTACCGGCCGAACGTCGCGCTGGTGCCGCCCGTCCCCGCCCCCACGACGATCCAGGCCGGGATCGGGTAACGCTCGAACGCCAACTGGGAGAAGACCGACTCGGCGATGTTGTTGTTGCCCCGCCAGTCGGTGGCCCGCTCCGCAAGTGTGAACTGGTCGAGGTAGTAGCCGTTCGACTCGTCGGCCAACCGGGCCGCTGCCTCGTACATCCGGGAGGCCTGGTCCACCAGATGGCAGTCGCCGCCGTAGAACTCGATCATCGCGATCTTCTCCGGACTGGTCTTGCGCGGGACGACCGCGGTGAACCGCAGGCCCAGCATCCGGGCGAAGTACGCCTCGGACACGGCGGTGGATCCGCTGGACGCCTCGACCAATCCGGTGGTCGGGCCGATCCGACCGTTCACCAATCCGTACATGATCAACGACCTGGCCAACCGGTGCTTCAGGGAACCGGTGGGGTGCACCGATTCGTCCTTCAGATACAGGTCGATGCCCCACTCCGGCGGCAGCGGGAACACGTGCAGATGGGTGTCGGCACTGCGATTCGCGTCCGCCTCAAGCAGGCGGATCGCCTCGCGCACCCAGGCGCGGTCCGTCGTCGCAGCAGCCACAACGCGATGCTAGTCGGCTGAGATCGCGACAGGAATGACGTCGGCGATCGCATCTCCGGCCCGATGAGCAGCGGAAACGCGATCGCCGACGTGATTCCTATCAGTGGTTACCGGTTCAGGAGCGACCGCAGCACGTACTGCATGATGCCGCCGTGCCGGTAGTACTCGGCCTCTCCCGGGGTGTCGATCCGAACCACGGCATCGAAGGTGACATCTCCGGCACGCACCGTGACGGTCCGGGGCGTACGACCCTCGTTGAGCTCGGTGATGCCGGTGATCGTGAACGTCTCCTCACCGGTCAGGCCGAGGCTTTCGGCATTCTGGCCCTCCGGGTACTGCAGCGGCAGCACACCCATACCGATCAGGTTGGACCGGTGGATCCGCTCGTACGACTCGGCGATCACCGCACGCACCCCGAGCAATGCCGTGCCCTTGGCCGCCCAGTCGCGGGATGAGCCGGAACCGTACTCCTTGCCCGCCAGGACGACGAGCGGGATGCCCGCCTCCTGGTAGTGCTGCGATGCCTCGTACACGGTCGTCACCGGTGCGTCCTCGGCAGTGAAGTCCCGGGTGAAGCCGCCCTCGGTGCCCGGTGCGATCTGGTTCCGCAACCGGATGTTGGCGAATGTTCCGCGGATCATCACCTCGTGGTTTCCGCGCCGGGAACCGTAGGAGTTGAAGTCCCGTCGTTCGATGCCGTGCTCGGTCAGGTACTGCCCGGCTGGGCTGTCGGCCTTGATCGAGCCGGCCGGGCTGATGTGGTCGGTGGTCACCGAATCGCCCAGCTTGAGCAGCACACGGGCACCGTCGATGTCGGTCACCGGCGCCGGATCTGTCGGCATGCCGTCGAAGTACGGCGGCTTCCGAACGTAGGTGGACTCCGGATCCCAGGCGAAGGTCTCGCCTTCGGGTGTCGGCAGCGACTGCCACTGTTGATCACCGGCGAAGACGTCGGCGTAGCTCTCGGTGAACATCTCAGCACCGATCGCCGAGGACACGATCTCGTCGATCTCGGCCTCGGTCGGCCAGATGTCCTTCAGATAAACGGGATTCCCGGAGGTGTCGGTGCCCAGCGGTTCGGTGGTCAGGTCGATGTCCATGCTGCCGGCCAGGGCGTACGCCACGACCAGCGGAGGGCTGGCCAGGTAGTTCATCTTGACGTCGGGGTTGATCCGGCCCTCGAAGTTCCGGTTGCCGGACAGCACCGACACGACGGCAAGATCATTGGCGTTGACGGCGTCGCTGACCTCGGGGATCAGCGGCCCGGAGTTGCCGATGCACGTGGTACAGCCGTAGCCGACCAGGTTGAATCCCAGCTTGTCCAGGTACGGCGTCAGGCCGGACCGCTCGTAGTAGTCGCTGACAACCTTCGAGCCGGGAGCCAGCGTGGTCTTGACCCAGGGCTTGCGGGTCAAGCCCTTCTCCACCGCCTTCTTGGCGACCAGCGCGGCGCCGATCATCACGCTCGGGTTGGAGGTGTTGGTGCAGGAGGTGATCGCCGCGATGACGACGGCGCCGTGATCCAGGGTGACCGTCCCTCCGTCACCCAGGGTAACCTTCACCGGCTTACTGCTGCGTTTGCCGTCGGTAGGTGCGCAGGACAGGTAGTCGCGACCCGGAGTCTGACCGTGGACGTCCTCGTGGGCAGCCGGCGCATCGGAGGCGGGGAAGGATTCCTCCAACGCCTCGTCATACGCTCCGGCGACCGCTTCCTCGTCCTCGTCGACGTAGGCGGTCAGCGCACCGCGGAAGCCCTGCTTGGCATCGGACAGCGACACCCGGTCCTGGGGACGCTTCGGCCCGGAGATGCTCGGCACGACGGTGCCGAGATCAAGTTCGAGGTACTCGGAGTACTTCGATTCCTTGTCCGCCTCATGCCACAGGCCCTGCGCCTTGGCGTACGCCTCGACCAGGGCGATCTGCTCGGCGCTGCGGCCGGTGAGTTGCAGGTAGTCGATCGTCTTGTCGTCGATGGGGAAGACCGCGATCGTCGACCCGTACTCGGGGCTCATGTTGCCGATGGTCGCCCGGTTGGCGACCGGCACCTCGGCGACGCCCGGTCCGTAGAACTCGACGAACTTTCCGACTGCGCCGTGTGCGCGGAGCATCTCGGTGATCGTCAGCACCAGGTCGGTCGCGGTGGCCCCTTCCGGCAGCGAACCGGAGAGCTTGAAGCCGACCACCCGCGGAACCAGCATGGATACCGGCTGGCCGAGCATCGCCGCCTCGGCCTCGATGCCGCCGACACCCCAGCCGACGACGCCGAGGCCGTTGACCATGGTGGTGTGGCTGTCGGTGCCGACCAGGGTGTCGGGGTAGGCGTAGGTCTCGCCGTTGATCTCGCGCGGGAAGACGACCCGGGCCAGGTGCTCGATGTTGACCTGGTGCACGATGCCGGTGCCCGGCGGGACGACCTTGAAGTCGTCGAAGGCGCCCTGCCCCCAGCGCAGGAACTGGTAGCGCTCCTTGTTCCGGCCGTATTCGATCTCGACGTTGCGGGTGAAGGCGTCGGCCGTGCCGAAGACGTCGGCGATCACCGAGTGGTCGATCACCAGTTCGGCCGGGGACAGCGGATTGATCTTGTTGGGGTCGCCGCCGAGACCGGCGAACGCCTCACGCATCGTGGCAAGATCGACGATCGCCGGCACGCCGGTGAAGTCCTGCATGATCACCCGGGCCGGGGTGAACTGGATCTCCTTGCTGGGTTGGGCGTCCGGGTCCCACCCGGCCAGTGCCCGGATGTCGTCGGCGGTGATGTTGGCGCCGTCCTCGGTGCGCAACAGGTTCTCCAGCAACACCTTGAGGCTGTACGGCAGCTGGTCGGATCCGTCGACCGCGTCGAGTCGGAAGATCTCGTAGGACTTGTCGCCCACGGCCAGGGTGGCCTTCGCACCGAAGCTGTTCACGCTCCGGCCGGTGCTCTCGGGAGAACCTTGGTTACCGGCTTCGCTCGTCATGCTCACTCCGTTGTCGTCGAAACTCTCTCGACGTCAAGATATCACCGTTTCGGAAGCGCTCGGTGACCGCCATGCCGCCGGGAGCGGTTACTGTCGACCTTAGCCACCGTTGCGGCGTCGGGGCCCGGCGGGCAGTCCCCCGCCGACCCTCAGGGTCGGTCGGGCCGCAGAATCGCCACGCACTCCATGTGATGGGTCATCGGGAACAGGTCGAAGGCCCGCAACGAAACCAATTGGTACGCCTGACCGAACAGGTAGCCGAGATCCCTGGCCAGGGCGGCAGGATCGCAGGCGACATAGGCGATGGCTCGCGGCCTGCGGCGCACCAGCTGATCGATGACCCGCTTGCCGGCTCCGCTCCGCGGCGGGTCGAGGACGACCAGATCCACCGATCCCGGCAGCGCGCTGCGACCCCGGGGTGCCGCCAGCGCCCGGTCGACCCGGGCGGCGTGGAACCGGGCCCGGGATCCGACGTCGGCCAGATTGCGCCGGGCTGCCGCAACGGCGTCCCGACTCGATTCCACTCCGATCACTCGGCATCCGGCATCGACCAGCGCTCCGGAGAACAGCCCGACGCCGCAGTAGAGGTCGAAGGCGGTATCCCCCGCCTCGGGCCGCAGCCCGTCCAGCACCGTGGTGGCCAACAGGTCGGCCGCCGCAGGATGCACCTGCCAGAACCCGTCGCCGGACACCCGCCAGTCCCTGCCGATGGCATGTTCGGTGATCGCCTCGTGGTCCGCACCGAAGAGCCAGTGGACAGCATCGGCGGCATCGACGCCGATCAGCTCACCGTCGGAGGATCCGTCGGCCGGCCTGCTGATCGCCGGCGCCGCGATCCGGCACCCTTCGGGCGGCAACGTGATCACTCGGTGCGAGCGATGCGCCCGCAGCCCCGGCCGACCATGATCATCGATCAGGTAACGCATCCGGGTGCGCCAGCCGAGCCCTTCCGCGCCCCCGTCGTCCCGCCCGACCGTCACCGGTTCGACGGGCACCTGCAGCTCAAGACCGGCCAGTCGGTGCAGCTGTTCGGACAGTACGTCGGCCTTCAACCGACGTTGGGCTGCGGGTGCGACGTGCTGGAAGTCACAACCACCGCACAATCCCGGGCCGGCGATCGGGCAGGCCGGGTCGACCCGGTCCGCGGAGGCGTCGATGATCGCGGTTGCGTCGCCGCGCCAATAGCTCGACTGTGCCGTGTCGGTGACGGTGATCATCACCGTCTCACCGGGCAGCGCATGCCGTACGAAGATCACCCGACCCTCGTGGCGGGCGACGCAGTGACCGCCGTGAGCGACCGGCCCGACCGTCACCGGGCCGATCACGTCGCCCGGCTGGGTTCCGGCGGTCACTGGCGGACGCGGGATCGTCGGTCCGACCGGGCCAAGCGCCGTTCGCCCGCGCTGGAGGACTGCAACAGGTACGGCACCGAGGTCACCATCACACCAGGGGTGAACAGCAGCCTGGCCTTCAGCCGCAAGGCGCTCTGGTTGTGCAGGAACTGTTCCCACCAACGGCCGACGACGTATTCGGGGATGTACACGGTCACCACGTCCCGCGGGCTCTCCCGACGGATGTTGCGGACGAACTCCAGCGCCGGGTTGGTGATCTCCCGGTACGGCGAGGCGATGACCTTCAGCGGGACGGCGATCCCGGCATCCTCCCATTGCCGGACCAGCCGTTCGGTCTCGTCGGGGTCGACGTCGACGGTGATCGCCTCCAGCGTGCTCGGCCGGGACGCCTTCGCGAACGCCAACGCCCGCAGCGTCGGCTTGTGCAGCTTGGAGACCAGGACGACTGCGCGGACCCGGCTGGGCAGCATCTTGTCCTCGGTTGGATCGATCGCAGTCTCCCGGGCGACGGTGTCGTAGTGCCGGCGGATCGCCTTCATCATCAGGAACAACACGATCATCGCGATGATCGCGATGTAGGCGCCCTGGACGAATTTGGACAGCAGCACGATGATCAAAACCGTGCCGGTGCAGACCGCGCCGACCCCGTTGATCACCCGTGCCCGGATCATTGCCAACCTGGCGCGCCGATCGGCCTCGTCCCTCAGCAGTCGGGTCCAGTGGATGACCATCCCGGTCTGGCTGGTGGTGAAGGACACGAACACGCCAACCACGTAGAGCTGGATCAGGGCGGTGACGCTGGCGTCGAAGGCGATGATCAGGACGACGGCTCCGACCGCCAGCAGCAGGATGCCGTTGCTGTAGGCCAGCCGGTCGCCGCGGGTGTGCAGCTGGCGCGGCAGATAACCGTCCCGGCCGAGGATCGAGCCGAGCACCGGGAAGCCGTTGAACGCGGTGTTCGCGGCCAGGAACAGGATCAACATCGTCGCACCGAGGACGAAGTAGAAGCCCGGAGGGAAGTGATCGAAGACAGCCCGCGCCAGTTGGCCGATCGCGGTGTCCTCGTTGAGGCTGACGACGTGCCCGTTGACCACGTACCGGCTGAACGGCGGATCCACCAGCTTGAGCCCGGTGAGGTGGGCCAGGGTGATCACGCCGAGCATCATGCTGACCGCGATTGTGGCGAGCAGCGCCAATGTGGTCGCGGCGTTCTTGCTCTTCGGCTTGCGGAAGGCCGGGACGCCGTTGGAGATCGCCTCGACACCGGTCAGCGCGGCCGACCCGGAGGAGAAGGTCCGGGCCATCAGCGCGACGAAGGCGAACCCGGCAAGCCCGGTGTACCGCGGATCGCCCTGGATCTGGTAGCCGGAGGTCGCCACCGAGATGTGCTGATCCAGCACGACGATCCGGAACAGTCCCCAGATGATCATCGCCAGCACGCCGACGATGAAGCAGTAGGTCGGGACGGCGAACAGGGTTCCCGATTCGCGGACCCCGCGCAGGTTGAGCGCCGTCAGCAGCAGCACCACCAGCACCGCGGTGAACGCCTCGTGGCCCTTGAGGAACGGGAACACCGCCTCCGCGTTCTGCACACCCGAGGAGATGGACACGGCAACCGTCAGCACGTAGTCGACCAGCAGGGCGCTCGCCACGGTCAATCCGGCATTCGGGCCCAGGTTGGTGGTGGCGACCTCGTAGTCGCCGCCGCCGGAGGGGTAGGCGTGCACGTTCTGCCGGTACGACATCACCACGACGACCATCACGACGGCCACGAAGATCGCGACCTTCCAGGAGAAGGCCAGCCCGGCGACACCGGCCAGGGACAGCGTGATCAGGATCTCATCGGGTGCGTACGCGACCGAGCTGAGCGCGTCGGAGGCGAAGACGGGAAGCGCGATCCGTTTCGGTAGCAGCGTCTCCCCCAGCTGCGTACTGCGGAGCTTGCGGCCGATCAGCAGCCGCTTGCCCACATCCGCGATATTCACGTCGGGCAAGCCTAGGCCCACAACCCGGCGCTTACACCATCACGCCGGCCCCCGGGCAACGATCCTGCATCTTCCTGGTCGGACACCGGGGTTTGCCGTCGGTGCTGCGATTGGATCAGGATGAAGCAGAGCGCTACGGCATCCGTCCGCTGGTATCCGAGGAGACCATCAAGTGCACATCGTGATCATGGGCTGCGGCCGGGTCGGCTCGACCCTCGCCCGCAGCCTCGAAAAGCGCGGCCACGCGGTTGCTGTGATCGACATGAACACCGATGCGTTCCGACGCCTCGGACCGGATTTCGCCGGTCGGACCGTCAAGGGCATGGGATTCGACCGCGAGGTGCTGCTGCAGGCGGGGATCCGGGAGGCCGACGGGTTCGCCGCGGTCTCCAGCGGTGACAACTCCAACATCATCGCCGCCCGGGTGGTGCGGGAGACGTTCGAAGTCACCAACGTCGTCGCCCGGATCTACGACCCCGGTCGCGCCGAGGTGTACGAGCGCCTCGGCATTCCGACCGTCGCGACGGTCCGCTGGACCGCCGACCAGGTGGTCCGCAGGTTGCTGCCGTCCGGGTCGGAACCGCACTGGCGCGACCCCTCGGGCACCGTACGCCTGGCCGAGGTGCATGTCGACTCCAGTTGGGTCGGCAGACGCGTCGACCAGATCGAGGCGGCCGCCCGGACCCGGGTGGCGTTCATCCAGCGGATGGGTGACGGCATGGTGCCGACGTCCGGCACCGTCTTCCAGGACGGCGACCTGTTGTACGTGGCGGTCGAGGACCAACGCCTGGCCGCTGTCGAGGCCACCCTGGGCGGTCCGCCGCCGGCCGGATGATCAGCCGGGTCAACCGTTGAGTTGATCAAGATCAGCCACGAATCGCTGCAAGATCACAGAAGGAGTGCGGGATGCGGGTCACGATTGCGGGAGCCGGCAATGTCGGCAGGTCGATCGCCGCGGAGCTGGTGGAGAACGGGCATCAGGTGCTGTTGATCGACAAGGACCCGGGAGCGATCAAGGCCGACACCCTGCCGGAGGCGGAGTGGTTGCTGGCCGATGCGTGTGAGCTGTCCACCCTGGAGGAGGCCGGGATCGACACCTGTGACGTGGCGATCGCGGCGACCGGGGACGACAAGGTCAATCTGGTCACCTCGCTGCTGGCCAAGACCGAGTTCAGCGTGCCGCGCACGGTGGCGCGGGTGAACCACCCCAAGAACGAGTGGTTGTTCACCGACGACTGGGGGGTCGATCATGCGGTCTCCACGCCGCGACTGATGTCGGCGCTGGTCGAGGAGGCGGTGACCGTCGGCGATCTGGTCCGGCTGCTGACCTTCCACGAGGGCAGCGCCAACCTGGTCGAGCTGACCCTGCCGCCGCAGAGCCCGCAGGTCGGGGCACGGATCGGTGATCTGCAGTTGCCCGGTGACGCCGTACTGGTGGCGATCGTCCGGGACGGTCAGGCACAGGCTCCGGACCCCGACGGTTCGCTGGAGTCGGGCGACGAGTTGCTGTTCGTCGCCACCCAGGAAGTTGAGCGGAGCCTGGCGGACATGCTGTCCCCGCGGATCGGCGGGGCCGCCTGAGCGGGCCGCCCGGCCGCGGGAGCGCCTGACCCCCCGGGGTCAGAGCAGCTCGTACCGTGGGTTGAAGACCACCCGGTGGCCGTTGGCGCCGCAGCTGATCCGACCGGACACCCGAATAGTGCGTCCCGGCTCGATGCCGGCGATCTTGCGTCGGCCGAGCCAGACCAGGGTGACCGATCCGGAACCGTCACGCAGTTCGACCTCCAGGGCGGGCTTCCCGCCGTGCGGGTTGATCGTCACCGAGGCGACGTCGCCGCACAGGTCGACGACCTGCCGGTCACCGCAGGAGCTGATCGGCATGGCGCCGGTCTTGCGGACCATGCGCTGCCGCTCCTCATCCTCCAATTGGGCATTCGATGAGGCCAGCCGCCGGATCGCCCGGCGGAACAACCCACGGCCTTTGTCCGCATCGGCGCGGGCGCCGGTCTGCGGATTCGTAGTCATCAGGCTTCTCCTGATTCACCCGCCGCGGTCGCGACGGGAGTGGCGTTTTCGGGAAGGGACAACGGGAGAAGATCTCCCGGTGCCATGGCTTCGTCGCCGCGTCGGACGACGATGGTCCGGAAGGCTTCCAAGAAGTCTGCGACCGGACCGTCAGTACCGTCGTGCAGAGCCGCCTGGCCGTAAATGATGCCGCGCAGCATCCACCGCGGGCCCTCTGCGACCCACATCCGTGACGGTTGGTAACCGTCCTGCCCGTCCGGCGTGCGGACCGGCAGCAACCGGCGCAGTTCCACCCCGAACGGTCCCGGCACGAGATCGGCCGACCCGCCGGCCTCGTGCGCTGCCTGCACCAGTTCGTCGCGGATCTCGGACCACAGCCCGCCGCTGCGTGGTGCAGCGAAGGCGCCGACCTCCAATGCCGAGTCGCCGCGGATCATCATCGCCGAGACGACCTGTTGGCTCGCCTCGTCGACCTGCAGCCGGAGTTCGGTCTGCTCCGGCGCGCCCAACACGATGCTGCCAAGGTCGATCCGGGTCTGCTGCTCGACCTCGGCCTCCAGGGCGTCGACGTCCACATCGGAGATGTCGTACGGCCCGAGCTCGCGCCAATCCCGGTCGTCCAACTCGCCGAGCGACGCCGCTTCAACGGCCGGCTCGCTACGGGAGGACGCTGAGGCCTCCGTGGCGACATCCGCGTCGTGCTCCGTCCCGTTGGACGCGTCGGACATCGACTCGTCGGCCACGGCGCCCTCGTCCAGGGCCCCGGGCTGGTCGTCCAGCTCGGTGGATTCATTTCGCCGCCGGCGCGAGCGAAAGATCATCGACTCTTCTCCTGCTGTGTGCTGCCCGGCTCTTCGCCCGGCTTCTCCGGGCGTCCGTCGGTGGCAACCGGTTCGTTCGTCAGGCCTGGTGGCATGCCACCGGTCGACCCGTACCCACCCGATCCGCGGATGGACCCGGGCAATTGTGACACCGTTACGAACCGGGCTCGACTCACCTGCTGGACGACCAGTTGGGCGATGCGATCACCGCGGGACAGTTTGATCGGCTTCGACCGGTCGGTGTTGATCAGACACACCTTGATCTCGCCGCGATAGCCGGCATCAACGGTGCCCGGCGCGTTGACGATGCTGAGGCCGTGGGTGGCCGCCATCCCGGAGCGAGGATGGACCAGTCCGACATAACCGTCCGGGAGAGCAATGGCGATGCCGGTGCCGACGAGTTTCCTCTCCCCCGGGTCCAGCACGGTGTCGGCCGCCAGGTGCAGATCGGCGCCCGCATCACCGGGATGGGCGTAGGAGGGTGTGGGTAACCCCGGGTCGAGGAGCACCAGCTGCACCTCGACCACGTCAACCCCTTCGGCGCCCCGAGAACGCACCACCGAAGGGTCGCACCACCCCTCGTCGGGAACCGTTCTGCTCACGAATCCAGCGTATCTCCGGAGGGTGACACTTTCGGCCGTACGCGAGGTTCCGTGCCATCTTTCGGTGCAGTGTCAGGGACAGCGCCGCCGGACTGGTCCGGATCGATGCCGGGAGGCGTACTCGAGGTGCTGCATCGGGCCGTGATCGCCGCGGCCAACCGCTCCGGGGCGCGGGAACTGATCAGCCAGTACGGCGTGGGGTCGGCCTCGTCGGCGATGCTCACCTCGACCGCGCGGTTCAGATAGGGCCGCAGCACCAGATAGGCGCGGGCATCGGATTCCGGGCCGCGACGCCTCCGGGTGCTCGCCTCGTCCAACGCACGTGCGCCGGTCACGTAGACCCACTCGATGTTCGCAGCGCCGACCCGGAGTCGGTCCACTTCGACCCTGATCTGCTCGCGGCCGTACCGGTAGAACAACAGCCCCATCACGACCATGACCAGCAATCCGGAGCCGACACCCCAGACCGGTCCGAGATAGAAGAGCACCGCAATCAGTAGGGAGAGGGCGAACAGCACGGTCAGCACCCACCACCCGACCGGCACCCAGAGCCGCTCGGTGTAGCCGGTGGGCGAGTGTTGGGTGGAGGCCTCTGGCACGCGTCAACGGTACGACGGCCGAACCGAATGACAACAATGTCCTCGCCGACCGCGGATCCGGGCCGGATCGGGTCGATCGGGTATTCCGCATCGACGTTGCTGTCACCGCGGGCCGCCGCCCGCTAGAGTCGACGTATGCGACCGACGTCGAAGCTGGTGTGGAAGATCTACATGGGAGTCTTCGGAGCGGCCACGACGATCGCGGCCCAGCAAGGGATCAAGATCGCCTGGAGGGCTGCGACCGGCAAGAAGCCGCCGTCGGCGACCGACCCGAACACCCCGCTCGTCGAGGCTGCCAGCTGGGCCATCGCCAGCGGGGTCGGAGTCGGATTGACGCAGTTCGTGGTGACCCGCTTCGCGGCGCGCCGGTGGGCCAAGGACATGGGCACCCAGGCGCCGGGGATCCCGCAGATCAAGCTCAAGATCTG
>Ga0164243_10006390_pt1 | contig 17848 bp, 23 predicted proteins | sample OricompcompostOP_FD_108781 | JGI IMG/M metagenome (GOLD analysis project Ga0164243, IMG submission 108781) | Organic Plus compost microbial communities from Emeryville, California, USA - Original compost - Organic plus compost (OP) | ecosystem: Engineered > Solid waste > Mixed feedstock >... | reverse complement strand
TCGAATTCCTTAAGAATCTTACTGATCTGCTCCGGTTTGAATCGTTTACCTTTCATAATACACTGTAAAGTTATCAATCATTTTTCTATTCTCTAACAGTCTTTTTTTCAGGGAAGCTTACAATCTGACGTTGAAATAGTAGTTGTATTAGTTTTCAAAATGTGAGCATCGTTCCAATCGATTTTAAAAAGGCTCATAATAATATGTTTTATAATTTTTAACCAGTTATATATAGTATTTGAAAGCCAATGGTGGTGCTTGAATATCGGTACTCGCAGTAAGTATTTCGCCTATTTTATCTGCAAAACGTAATGTTACCGGAATACCATCGGCATAAATGCAGGCATTATAATTTAGCTTTGTCAAAGCCATTATATCTTTCAAGACTTGTTCAATATCAGCATTTCCTTTATTGATTTCGATAAAAATCGGATTAGGAACTTCTAATGATAATGTTGTTTGTGTTTTTGGAACATAGCCTATAGTCCAAAGAAAAGCGGAACGCTCATTTACAACAAAAGCATTACCTCTCATAATTGGATAAGCTCCTTCTCCTTTGAATAATTTTATTTGTGGACGTGTATCAATAGAAATTCCTACAAGGTTTGTTCCTTCAGGAACAACTTCTTTAAATGCATCCCATTCCTCTTTGTTGAATTTGGTTTTAGAATGAATAAATATTTCTTTAGGATTTTCGCCCATTTGTTCTTGGTAAGATTTTATTGCTTGCGATAAAAGTGCTTTCGCTTCTTTGGGTTTTAGATGAAATTCTCCCTTTTTAGGATTATACCAAGGACCAACAGCACCTTTAAAAACAGTTCCGTCTCCACTATCTAAAAACATTTGAGCTGCACAACAAGCGTTCTTTATATTTTTATCCCGCTCTAATTGTTTATAGACTAACCCTAAATAACATACCCCTTCACGAATATCGGAAAGCTTCCAGGGTTTGCCTCCTGCTTTATAATAGGCTGCTGTTGAAACTGTCCAGGCAAGATGTCCTTCTATTTTCTTGAAATTACGAAGTGGCTGCCCAAATTTATTTGTAAAACTATCCCAAGCCAATGTACTTTCTCTTAGGATTTGTGTGGTAATCATATGAGGAAGCAATCTTGCTTTTAGTTGGTCGTGAAATTGGGCATCATATTTATATGGTTCTGCGGCAACATTATCTTCATCAAATAGTGATGGTGTAGAAATAAACTTCTTTGCCTGACTTTTCTTTAACGTTGATTTTCTTTGTAATAGGTCTTTCGGCAATATAGAATTAGGTCTGCAATATTGAAATATTACATCCGGTACTATGACAAACCAAACATCTATTTTATCCTCGTCATTTTTTACAGCTTGAAGAATTTTATTTATAAACAGGTTTACCACTTCATACGTCCTTGTATGATTGTTATCTAATGAAATTGCTTCGTTTATTTCTTCATCTGTAACCTCTTTAAATGAAATATTATTTGCCTCCCATTTGCAATTGAAAACTGCTTCAAATCCGGGAAAGAATGGACGGGTAATATTGTTTGAATTATAAACAGGCTTTTGGATTTTATTGATATAATTCTTAAAAATTTCTAAACCCCGTTTTGTCCCAATTACACCACTTCTAATACCATAAATCTTGGGTTGCTCCAATGGACCAAATAATGCTAATCCATCACGCACGTCTTCGCAACTTTGATTAAATGCGAATTTCATTTTAGGTTCTTCTATGTATAAAAGGTTGCTCATTGGTTTTCAACTGGTTTTTCTTCAAGTTCTTCATTTTCTACACTATCCAAGTAAGTCATATCAGATAATTCTACTTCTTCATCTAACAGTTCCTTTTCCGGTAAAACATAGCTTTTATTGCTTAAAAATTCTTTGGGACTTGCTGATATGATAATCTTTTCTTCACTTCCTACTTCAAAGGAAAAGGTATCTTCATTCCCAGATAGATAAGAAACAAAGGCTTGCATTTTGTTCTTCCAGTCATCATTATACCAACCCTTACCTTGTTTTCTTCTCGCACTATGCTGAATTGAAGCTTTATCAATTAAAGTTTCCCCATCAGTTGTGAAGTAAATATGAGAATTGAAAACCAATACAGGAAAAGGGTATAGTTTTGTGTAGGATGACAAACCGTAGTGCCAATGTTTATCTTTCTGTTTACCTACCAAAAGAACCTTATTGTGCTTATCCTTTTCAAGTGCCCCTTTCTTAAACCAATATCCAATCTTGTTTGACATTTGGTAGGGTTCTGTATTCTTTCCCGCAAAAAATTTGTCAATAGCCAGATTACAAAGTCTTACAATTGCCCGCCTCGCATCATTGTTGGAAATAAAATCATCTTTATAACCTTCTTCCAAAATTTCTTTAGTAGATATTCTTATTGTTTTCTGAGGGCTATAAGTTTCCGTTTTTGGCAAATGGTGCATAAAATCGTACTCATAGGCAAACGTACAAACATAGTTTTTATAAGGTATTGCAGGAAATGTAAGTTGGCTCAGGTCATAATTCTTAGGCATAAGCCTATCATAGAAATGAAACCTTAATTCCTCCGGAAACTCAATGATTGGAAACCAATTAGAAGTATATATTTCTTCTTTTTCAACAGGAACTAAATTTTGTAAAAAAATTTGTTCATATAAACTATTTGCTTTTTCAGCATCCGTTTTATTAGGGGTAATGCCTTTGTCTTCAAGGAATTTTATTACATCCTGTAAGCCAATTGCCCAAGATTTCTTAAAATCAATTGCATTCAACCTTACAACATCAATGTTGATATCATCATAAGAAAGGTCATCGTCAATCATTAACGGAACCACAAACGTGGCATCATTTAATGCTTTCTGTGTTTTTTGTGCAACTGTAATTTCTTTCAATACTCCTTCTCTGCTATTGGAAATAGCCGACATTACAACAAAAAATTGAATTGTGTTATCCCTAATCTCTGTTTCAATGCTTTTCCAGAAATCCACACCTTTATCTAAGTAGAATACATCACACCAAACGTCATATCCTAACGTAATCAGCTTTAATGCTAACCACTTAGTAAAGTCGTTGTCATTTGGTGTTGCGTGACTAATAAAAATCTTATTTCTCATAAATATCCTCGTGATAATTTATAATGTATTTAACTACTTAAATCTTTTAGCACAATCTTCAATGCTTGTTTTCCAAGTTCCTCATCCTCTATGATTGTTCTTATTTTATCCGACAGCCAAAGAACCAACAGTTCATCCAGTGGTACGTTCAGAAATTCGGCAAGCCTTTCTAAATGCTTTCTTGGTAACAACCTTTCTTCATTCTCTACCTTACTGATAAATGCATTATCCAACTCTAAAGCTGCTCCAACTTCTCTTAGAAATAATCCTTTGCTTTCCCTTAATTCTTTTATTCGTTTTCCAAATGTCATTTTGAATTTATAAGACTTGTCAAATAAGGACAAATTTAAGCAAAAAACTGCAATAATCTGTAAGTCAGGCAACGATATGCAAGACTGTATTCCGACTGAGGGAAAACAGCAATGAAAACTCTTGTTTACCGCCACTCACCGCCAAGTAATTCCACTGAAAGACACATCCTCATTGCGCCTTGATTTCCATGAGACTTTTGTTCCGAAGCCCGCAAGGTGCGGGAAAGTAATAACAAAATTAATTCAGTTTTTAACATGGAAAAACAAAGCAAAAAGGTATGGCTGACAGGCGTAGCGTTACTGTCTACATTCGGTGTGTTCGCACAAGGGAACGGTTCGGCTGGTATCAACGAAGCCACACAGATGGTTACATCGTACTTCGACCCTGCAACCCAGCTCATTTATGCCATCGGGGCTGTGGTTGGGCTAATTGGGGGTGTGAAAGTGTACAACAAATTCAGTTCGGGCGACCCTGATACAAGCAAGACTGCTGCAAGCTGGTTCGGTGCGTGTATCTTCTTGATTGTTGCCGCTACTATTCTCCGTTCATTCTTCCTGTAAACCGATGCTTTATGAGTAGTTACAACATTAACAAAGGCATCGGGAGAACGGTTGAGTTCAAAGGGCTAAAAGCGCAATACCTGTTCATTTTTTCGGGTGGTTTGCTCGGTGTGCTAATCCTCGTCATGATTATGTATATGGCAAGCGTAAACTCTTACGTGTGCCTGTTCATCGGGGCTGGTGGCGCATCGCTCATCGTGTGGCAAACATTCGCATTGAACGGTAAGTACGGCGAACACGGATTGATGAAACTCGGGGCAAAGAAAAGGCATCCGAAATATATCATCTGCCGCAAAGCTGTACACCGCTCGTTAAAATTCACCCCTAAACCGAAAGCCCTATGAGAAACACAGCAAAAGCCACAACGCTGGAAAGCAAGTTTCCATTACTGGCGGTGGAACACAACTGCATCATTTCAAAGGATGCAGACATTACGGCTTGCTTCCGGGTACACCTGCCGGAACTGTTCACGGTAGCATCGCCTGAATATGATGCCATCCATTCGGCTTGGCGCAAGGCTATCAAGACCTTGCCGGATTACACGGTCATCCACAAACAGGATTGGTTTATCAAAGAAAGCTACACACCGGATATTGCGCAGGACGGATTGAGCTTTTTGGCGAAGTCCTACCAGCAGCATTTCAACGAACGTCCTTTCTTAAACCATTACTGCTATCTCTTTCTGACGAAGACTACCAAAGAGCGGATGCGGATGCAGAGCAACTTCAGTTCGCTTTGTAAGGGTGTTCTTATTCCCAAAGAAATAAGGGATAAAGAAACTGTTCGCAGGTTCATAGAGGCAGTAGCGCAGTTTGAGCGCATCATGAACGATAGCGGGTTTGTGAAGCTGGAACGCCTGACCGAAGATGACATTATCGGTACAGAAGACAATCAGGGATTGCTGGAACTGTATTTTACACTATCAAGGGAGGCGGGAACCGCTATGCAGGACATCGCACTCGGTGCGGAAGATATGCGTATCGGCAACAAAAGGCTGTGCCTGCACACGCTTTCGGACACGGACGATTTGCCCAACACCGTATCGGTAAATACGAGGTACGAAAAACTGTCCACGGACAGGAGCGATTGCCTTTTGTCCTTTGCTGCTCCGGTGGGTCTGCTCCTTAGCTGTAACCACATTTACAACCAATATCTGTTTTTGGACAACAGCGATGAGAACCTCCGCAAGTTTGAAAAGTCGGCCCGTAACATGCACTCGCTGGCAAGGTATAGCCGGGCTAATCAAATCAACAAAGAGTGGATTGAGAAGTACCTGAACGAAGCGCATTCATTTGGTTTGTCTTCTATCCGGGCGCACTTCAATGTGATGGCATGGTCGGATGACCCGAACGAACTCAAACAGCTAAAGAACGATACAGGTAGTGCGCTGGCTCTAATGGAATGCAAGCCACGCCACAATACCGTTGATGTTGCTACGCTGTATTGGGCGGCGATGCCGGGCAATGCTGGCGACTTTCCGGCAGAGGAAAGTTTTTACACGTTCATCGAACCTGCGTTGTGTTTCTTCACCGAGGAAACCAACTACCAAAGTTCTCCATCACCTTTCGGTATGAAGATGGCGGACAGGCTCACGGGCAAGCCCATCCATTTGGATATTTCGGATTTGCCCATGAAAAAAGGTATCATCACGAACCGCAACAAGTTCATCTTGGGGCCATCAGGTTCGGGAAAATCTTTTTTCACCAATCACATGGTGCGGCAATACTACGAACAGGGCGCACACGTCCTGCTCGTAGATACCGGAAACTCCTATCAGGGATTGTGTGAGTTGATTAAGGGAAAGACCAAAGGCGAAGACGGTGTTTACTTTACTTACACAGAGGATAACCCGATTGCGTTCAATCCCTTTTATACCGATGACGGCGTGTTTGATATTGAGAAAAGGGAAAGTATCAAAACGCTCATTCTTACCCTTTGGAAACGTGATGATGAACCGCCGACACGTTCGGAAGAAGTGGCATTGTCCAATGCCGTGAGCGGTTATATCGAACGCATCAAGCAAAGCGATGAACATCCCTCTTTCAATGGGTTTTACGAGTATGTACGGGGCGATTACAAAAAGGTATTGACAGAAAAACAAGTCAGGGAAAAGGACTTCGACCTCGCCAATTTCCTGAACGTACTGGAACCCTATTACAAGGGCGGTGAGTATGACTATTTGTTGAACTCCGAGAAGCAATTAGACCTGCTTTCCAAACGCTTCATAGTCTTTGAAATTGATGCCATAAAAGACCACAAGATACTTTTCCCCATCGTGACAATCATCATTATGGAGGTCTTTATCAACAAGATGCGCCGATTGAAAGGTGTGCGCAAACTCATTTTAATTGAGGAAGCGTGGAAGGCAATCGCCAAAGAGGGCATGGCGGAATACATAAAGTACCTCTTTAAGACCGTGAGAAAATTTTTCGGAGAGGCGATTGTCGTCACGCAGGAAGTGGACGACATCATCCAGTCACCCGTGGTCAAGGAAAGTATCATCAACAATTCCGACTGTAAAATCCTGCTTGACCAACGCAAGTACATGAACAAATTCGATGACATTCAGGCAATGCTCGGACTGACGGAAAAGGAAAAATCCCAAATCCTTTCCATCAACATGAACAACGACCCGTCAAGGCTTTACAAAGAAGTATGGATTGGCTTGGGCGGTACGCACTCCGCAGTTTATGCCACGGAGGTCTCGCTCGAAGAATATTTAGCCTACACCACGGAAGAAACCGAAAAAATGGAAGTGATGCAGCTTGCCCACGAACTGGGTGGCAACGTGGAGCAAGCCATTAAGCGCATCGCTCTCGGGCGGCGTGAAAAATCAAATAATTATTAATCATTTAAAAATCAGAAACAATGAAAAAAGCAATGTTACTGGTGTGTACGGCATTTATGCTCGCCGTTGCACCATCCGCAAAAGCACAATGGGTAGTAGTTGACCCGTCAAACCTTGCATCGGGCATCATCAACTCCGCAAATGAAATCGTGCAAACGTCCTCCACCGTGAGCAATGTGATTAAAAATTTCAAAGAGGTAGAAAAGGTGTATAAGCAGGGTAAGGAGTACTACGACAAACTGCAAGCCGTAAATAACTTGGTGAAAGATGCCCGCAAGGTACAACAGACGGTTTTACTCGTGGGCAATGTCTCCGAAATGTATGTCCAGAATTTCGGCAAGATGATGAACGACCCGAGTTTCAGTCCGCAGGAATTGTCGGCAATCGCCAACGGCTATTCTGCGCTCCTGAATGAAAGTACCGAACTATTGAAAGAGTTGAAACAGATTATCATGTCATCTTCTCTTTCCCTGAACGACAAAGAGCGTATGGACATCATAGACAGGGTGTACAAAGAGGTAAAAGACTACCACAGCCTTGTCCGCTACTATACCAATAAAAATATCTCCGTAAGCATTTTGAGGGCAAAGAAGCAGAACAACACCAAAAGGGTGCTGGAACTGTACGGAACCGCAGAACAAAAATATTGGTAAGCTATGGAATGGAACAATCTTCACGAAATGCTGCGCAGCCTGTATGATGAAATGCTGCCATTGACGGCAGATATGGCGGCAGTGGCAAAAGGCATCGCCGGATTGGGCGCACTGTTTTATGTTGCGCTAAAGGTTTGGCAGGCATTGAGCCGTGCGGAACCAATAGACGTATTTCCTTTGCTCCGTCCGTTTGCCATCGGGCTTTGCATCATGTTTTTCCCGACAATGGTATTGGGTACTATCAATGCGGTCATGTCGCCAGTGGTGAAAGGCACACACGCCATGCTCGAAGACCAGGTACTTGACCTGAACAAGCTGCAACAGCAAAAAGACCAATTGGAAAGGGAGGCCATGCTCCGCAATCCCGAAACGGCTTACCTCGTAAGCGATGAGGAATTTGATAAGAAGCTGGACGAATTGGGTTGGTCGCCATCCGATTTGGCAACCATGTCGGGTATGTATCTTGACAGGCAAGCTTACAAGATAGAGAAAGCCATAAAGGAATGGTTTCGCAACCTGCTGGAAATACTGTTTCAGGCGGCGGCATTGGTCATAGACACCATACGAACATTCTTCCTTATCGTGCTTTCTATATTGGGGCCGATAGCCTTTGCTATAAGCGTTTGGGATGGTTTTCAATCCACGCTTACCCAATGGCTTACCCGATATATCAGCGTTTACCTGTGGCTGCCCATATCCGATATGTTCAGTTCCATACTGGCAAAGATACAGTCGCTCATACTGGAACGGGATATTGAAATGCTTGCCGACCCTACGTTCATCCCAGACACTTCCAACACGGTATACATCATTTTCATGTTGATTGGCATCGTGGGCTACTTCACCGTTCCAACTGTGGCGGGCTGGGTAATACAGGCAGGGGGCGCAGGGAACTTCATGCGTAATGTAAATCAAACGGCAACAAAAACCGGAAACCTTGCCGGAGCCGGAACGGGAGCCGCCGTTGGCAACATAGGAGGCAGACTAATGAACAAATAATAATCATCAATAAAAATGGAATTTAAGACTTTAAGAAACATCGAAAACAGTTTTAGGCAGATAAGACTGTATGCTATTGTCTTTGCCGTTCTCTGCATCGCAGTGGTGGGATATGCCGTTTGGCAGTCCTACCACTTTGCGGAGTTACAACGGCAAAAGGTGTATGTACTTGATAACGGCAAATCGTTAATGCTGGCGTTATCACAGGATGCAAGCATTAACCGACCCGTGGAAGCCCGTGAACACGTAAGGCGTTTCCATGAGCTGTTTTTTACCCTTGCACCCGATAAGAATGCTATCGAAAGCAATATGAAGCGGGCTTTTAACCTCGCTGACAAATCGGCTTTCGACTACTACAAAGACCTTTCGGAAAAGGGCTATTACAACCGTATCATATCGGGCAATGTGCAGCAGCGTATCGAAGTGGATAGCGTGGTCTGCAACTTTGACAACTATCCTTATGCGGTGCGCACCTACGCCAAACAGTTCATTATCCGGTCAAGCAATGTTACAAGGCGCAGCCTTATAACTTCCTGCTATCTCGTGAACTCCGTCCGCTCGGACAATAACCCGCAGGGCTTTAACATCGAAAAATTTGCCGTGCTGGAAAACAAAGATATGGAGGTCTTAGAACGCTAAAATCAATTTTATGGAAGCATTATCAGATTTAAACACGTTTGCCAAAATCCTTACCGACAAAGGGTATAGCGGCTATTTCCATACGCAGGGTGCGTATGCCGGAAAACTCAAAGACAGCATAGGCGAATATCTCGAATGCTACCGGAAAGGTACGGAGGGAACACCTAAACCCGTACTGCTGCTGACGGGCTATCTGCAATGGGTTGGCGAAGACAAACCACGGGTAGAGTGCAGTATGTGGGTCAAGCTCCTGAACGGAAAATTCTTCCTCCAAAAAATGGAAGTGGCAATAAGATACCGCTTTGGGCAATTGCTGAAGCAATCTGAACTGACAAACCTGTCAGTGATTACCGCACCAAAAGCAAAGGAGGCTATTGCGATGGTCAGCGATAGCCCTGTACAAAAGGTTGCATCCCGGAACAAGCGTGTCAGGCACTAAATGAAAAATGGTCGAAGCATGAAAAAGTTGAGAACAACAATCAGTAATTGGTTCGATAGGCTCGATGACAGGTGGCGGGCGATGCCTGTTAAAAAACAGCACCGCTATACGCTGTTGCTCTTTGCAGGCTATGCTTTATTGTCCGTTATCGTGCTGATAAAAGTATGCTACGATGTAGCACAGTCCGACAATAACATAACGATAGAGCATATCGAAAACCCGATTATCAGGCAAAACAAGTCCCCGATATTCCCACAGGACAGTATAACAACAATTTTAAAACGTAAAATGTATGAAAGATAGCGAAAACAAAAGAGTGAGTTTTCTGGTCGAAGACGATGAGAAAACCGGAACAGATGCACCGAAAGACGGTGCGCAGAACGAAGCCGAAAAGCTAAAGAAGCCCATCATTTTTGCCCTTATGGGCGTGGTGTTCCTCGGCTGTATGTACCTAATCTTCAAACCATCCTCCGATAAGAAAACGGTTGAGGATATTGGTCTGAACGATGCCGTACCGCAGGCTACGGATGCAGGTCTGCAATCCGATAAGCAAAAGGCTTACGAACAAGAAATGCTCGAACAGAAAATGCAGGAAAAGCGCAATTCGCTCATGTCATTGTCGGATTATTGGAATGAGGACAGTGTCACCGATGAAGAAGCCGCAATTCCGGATGAGGATTACGAAGCCGGATCTGCTGGCGGAGGCGGTACACGCAGGGGCGGAAATCCGGCTTTGAACAGTTACCGGAATGCACAGAGTACGCTGACCTCGTTTTATGATAACAACGATTACGAGACACAGGAACTCCGCAGGCAAATTGATGAACTGAAAGAGCAATTGGCCGAAAAGGACGTACCACCAAACAATACGGTACAAGACCAATTGGCGTTGATGGAGAAGTCTTACGAAATGGCAGCCAAATACCTGCCATCCAACAATGCAGCGCAATCCGGTCAATCCGATACGGTTCTTCCATCAAGGGGAAGCACACAAAAGGAACATTTTGTAGCGTTCAAGCCTGTCAGAAAAAATACCGTATCAGCCCTGTACCGTGAGTCTACCGACAGTGCATTCCTTGCAAGCTGGAACGAAAACCGGAACAGGGGATTTTACACAGCCGGAACAAGGGAACAGGTCTTACAGCCCAAAAACAGCATCAGGGCAATCGTACTTGAAACGCAGACCGTAAACGATGAAAGCGGGGTACGGTTGCGTTTACTGGAAACTGCAAAAATGCCAGCCCGCACTATCCCAGCAGGAATGGTTCTGACCGCTAATGCGAAGTTTCAGGGCGGCAGGCTGCAATTAAAGGTAACGTCCATCGAATTTGATGGGAATATTATCCCCGTTGATATTACCGTGTATGATTTGGACGGGCAACAAGGTCTTTATGTGCCGTACTCTCCCGAAATGAATGCGCTCACCGAGATTGCCTCCAACATGAGCCAAACCTCCGGCACATCCATTATGATGACCCGTTCCGCAGGACAGCAGGCAGCAGGCGACCTTTCCCGTGGCGTGGTACAGGGCATTTCGGGCTATTTCTCCAAGAAAGTAAGAACGCCAAAAGTTACCGTTAAAGCTGGTCATCAAATTTTCCTCGTTTCAAAAAACTAATGTTCAACATTCAAAAATCAGAAAGAAAATGAAAGCAATATTTAAAAGCCTTTTGGCAGTGGTCTGTTTGATAACCTTTACCGCCAATACCAATGCACAGCAGGCTGCATCCAACACCGGAAAATTAAGCATGGGCAAGGTGGAACCTTACGAAATGCAGGTAACGTACAATAAGACTTCACACCTGATATTCCCGGCGGCAATCCGCTATGTGGATTTAGGTAGCGAATATCTGATTGCAGGCAAGGCGGAAGATGCCGAAAACGTACTGCGTATAAAAGCTGCCGTTAGGGATTTTGAGGAAGAAACCAATTTTTCGGTGATTACCGATGACGGGCGTTTCTACAACTTCAACGTCTTTTACAGTGCCTATCCTGCAAGCATGAATTATGACCTCCTTACGATGCAAAAGGCATCGGACAGGGAAAACGGGAACGATGTGCTGTTTGAGGAATTGGGAAGCAATTCGCCATCGTTGGCCGGATTGCTTTTGGAAACCATTTACAAAAGGAACAAAAGGATTGTAAAGCATATCGGCTCGAAAAGCTACGGTATCCAGTTTCTGCTGAAAGGTATCTACGTCCATAACGGTAAATTCTATTTCCATACGGAATTGCGCAATAAAAGCAATGTGCCGTTTCAGATTGACTTTGTGAATTTCAAGGTCGTGGATAAGAAAGTAGCGAAACGTACCGTAGTGCAGGAAAAGCCGATGACCCCGTTGCGTATGTACAAGCCGCTCGATGAAATCATGGGCAATGCCACCGACCAAAACGTATTCCTGCTCGACCAGTTCACGATAACGGATGACAAGGTTCTGATTATCGAAATCTTTGAAAAGAACGGTGGCAGGCAGCAAACGCTCCAAATCGAAAATTCGGATTTGGTACACGCCAAGCTGGTAAACGATATGCACCTAAAAATTAATTAACCTAAACTGAAAGAACGATGATGAAATACATTTTTGCCGTGATGCTCACCATGTTAAGCATTGCGGCAGCACAGGCACAAAGGATGATGCCCCAACAAAATGGGCTGGAGTTAAACGCAGGGTTGTTGTCAAAAGGTATAAAGGACAATTACTACCTGAATTTGACCCTGACCGTAAACGGAAAAAACGGCAGCTACTGGATATGGGGTGCGGAATATACGCATCAGTTTTCCGGTTACAGGGAAATACCGATACCGCTCGAAACCTATACGGGAGAAATTGGGTACAGTCTTCAGCTATTGGGCGATGCAAGAAAGACATTCACTGTAAATGCAGGCCTTACCGCAGTTGGGGGCTACGAAACCATTAACCGGAGTGAAGCAATGTTGTATGACGGTTCTAAAATCCTCGATAAAGACAATTTCATCTACGGAGCCGGAGGGCGATTGTCCTTTGAGACTTATTTGTCCGACCGATTTGTGCTGCTCCTGCAAGGTCGTACCAAAGTATTATGGGGTACGGATTTAAAACAGTTTCGCCCATCCGCAGGCGTTGGGCTAAGGTTTAACTTTTAAAATGAACAATAATGAAGCGAATATTGAATAGAAACAAATTACTGTGGCTGCTTGTCCTGGTCTTGACAAGTGCCATTACATTATCGTCATGCGATAAGGACGAATTAGAAATACAGCAGAACTACCCGTTTGAGGTCAAAGTGATGCCTGTTCCGGGAGACGTGGCAAACGGACAGACTGTTGAAATAAGGATTACGATTGAGCGGAGCGGGAATTTTAGCGATGCGGAATACTATATACGCTATTTCCAATATGACGGGCAAGGTACATTGCGGTATTACAATGAACCGCCTTATCTGCCCAATGATTTGTATCAGTTGCCAGCTACACAATTCAGGCTGTACTACACCTCACAATCTGCCGTATCGCAGTCCTTTGATATATGGATAAGCGACAATTCCGGTAATGAAAAACAGGTCAGTTTTCAGTTTAACAGTAGCGATTAACCAGTTATCCATAAAAACAAAAAACCGACTTTTACAGGTCGGCTTTTTGTTTTTTGGACATCTATAATACTAAAAAGGGGTTCCTTAAATTTACTTGAATTATTATCTTAATGGATATGAAATCGTTATAGTTCAACAGGTTGTTCAGCATTCTTTGGGTCGTTATTGCGTTGGGGCTTATCAATTCGATAAACAGTAGGAAGTTTTACATAAGTAACGGAATGGGGCAAAAACACACAACAACTTGACCAAATAGACGGAAGAACGTGGTAAGTACAATGGTCAACGTAAGAAAAAAAGAATGGTTCTTTGTATCTATTAAAATTTACAATTGGCAAATTTGCCAATTGTAAATTTTATCTATATCTTTGCTCATAACTTTTAAAAGTGACGGCAACACTATAAACACGGCATACAATGTTATGAACAAAGAAAATAAACGGTTTTTCGAGAGTGAGGAAGAATTTTTAGCATTTGATTTTAAGTCAAAAGCAACAATTATTGATGACAAAATGGTCGAGGTCATCGCACCAGATGGAGAAGTTTTTTCCGTATTGGCTCAAATTGGTATTTACACCAGTGAAGAAACTCGTCATTATCAACTACATTTGGTAGAATGGATTTTTGACAAAAACTTCTCTGATGACAAGGAAACAATGACCGATAATATTTGGCGTGATTTATTGCTAAATGGCGTGTCATTTACGGGAATGAGTTCAGGGGACAGGCAAGGGGAAAGAACTCGAATAGGAAAAAAAATTCGTCAAATTCGGGAAGAAAAAAGAATTGAAGCTAAAGATTTAGCAAAATTAGCAAATATAGACGCTGCAAATCTTAGCAGAATTGAACAAGGCAAATATTCCGTTGGACTTGATATTCTTTCAAGAATTGCATTCGTATTGGGTTGTCAAATAGATATTATACCTAATCAAATGTAATTGCAATGGAAAAATTACTTGAAACTTATAGTGGCATCCAAGAATGCCACTATAAAAACGAGCATTATTCTGTTCGGGACAATGGTGCAGTATTGCGACACACTCCTATAAACAAACGAACACGACCAAATGACAACCAATGGACTTTTGGAAAAATAAACATCAAAACAGGTTATTTAGAAATTGCTTCGGTTCGTATTCACAGAATAGTTGCAACTGCTTTTCATGGAGTTGCACCAACAAAAGAACACGTTGTTGACCATATTGATACAAACAAACAAAATAACCGACCAAACAATCTGCGCTGGGTAACAAGATTGGAAAACATTCTGCTTAACCCAATTACTGCAAGACGTATTGAAATTGTTTGCGGAAGTGTTGAAGCCTTTCTTGCCGACCCTTCAAAATTTCGGGATAAATTTCCCGACCCAAACTATGAGTGGATGTGTACAGTTAGTATTCAGGAAGCACAAGCATGTAAAGAAAGATTATTGGATTGGGCAGCGAGTGATAAGCCATTAAACGGAGGCTCTTTGGGAGAATGGATTTATAATCGAGGTGTATCAAATCAATTTACAGACTATGTTGAAGAGGAGTTAGAGTTTATAAATTCGCTAACCCCTAACGCTGTTCAAAAAGTCCGTAATTGGAAAACACCGAGTGAATTTCCTTATTGTCCACAGGAAAATATCTCTAATCCTATAGCTGAATATATGGCAAACCTAAATATAGGGGATGTATTTTCCAGGAACCAATATAGGAGTTCGATTATTAAATATTTTACAATTTCCAAAGATGAAAACAAATTGTGGATTATGTGCAAGAGTGATGAAGAAAATCCAATAAAACCTTATTCTTTGGCAGAGGTAACTTATCAAAACAATGTCTTTGTTCATAATAGTCTTGGAACTTTTTTTGAAAAGGATGGAGCGGAAAAACAATTCACGCTTATACAAGGGCTTGAATGGACGGGTAGAGATACTATTGATGATTTTTGCTGAAAGTTCACCAATTCAAAATAGCGTAAAATATTAACTAAATATATTAGAAGATTACCGACCAAATAAGCAAACTGCAAATAAATGGCAAAAAACAAAATAACAGACGTAACAAGACGACATATAGCCGATGAAATGACTATCGGCAAACTTTGGTATCATGGTAATCAAACAGAACCCGACTTTTTAGCCAGACTTTATGATTTGAAAAGTTTACCATCAAGAGATTATCGGTACACTAATGCCTATGACGACATATATCAACACATGGTGAATAATAACGATTGGGATGAGGATTGGATTTATAGTGACCCACGAATAAATCTTTTACATTCTGATGATGAGATTTATCTACGATTTCTTTCGGCAACTATTCATCCAAGAGTTAGAACAAATTCAGATGAAGTTTCAAAGTTGGTTGAAATATATAACAAACATTTAGCCGCTGACGGATTTGAAATTGCTCAAACAGACGAGATTTCGGGTAAACCAATTTTTTCTGGGAGACAAAAGGCAATTGGACAGGCTCAATTAGTTGCTCAAAAGGTAGAAATAAAGCGATACTTGAACACAGCTTATGTGAATGGCAAAATCAATACGATGACTGACGCAATTCACAAAGACACAGATTTGGCGATTGGTACAGCGAAAGAACTTCTTGAAACTACCTGTAAATCTATACTTCGACAAAAAGGTGAAGCTATAAGTTCTGATTGGACATTGCCCCAATTACTCAAAGCAACTACAAATGCATTAGACTTTAAACCTAAAGAAGCGGATGACCCTGACAAAGCAGAAAAGGCAATCAGGCAAATATTAAGTGGAATTGGAACCATTGTTCAAGGGGTGGGTGAACTACGCAATGGCTATGGAACAGGACACGGAAAAGATGCAAATTTCAAAGGACTTGAAATTAAATATGCCAAATTGTTAGTAGGAGTAGTTTCTGAAATTGCAATTCTGTATTTAGCCACAAATGGAGAAACAGCCGAATTGATTGAAACAACACCTATATGAGATAGATGCCCACATTGGCTTGGATGCTAAACGTATCAAGTAATGATTACGGATTTTAAAACAAATCCGTAATCATTACTATGCGAAATATTCCATTGCTATTATGCTAACACTCACGCTGAAATATTTTTTACCGCCGTTCAGTACTTTAATGGCAGTTACAATCTCATCAGGGTCGGCATATTTCAGCACGTAGCCCAAAACGCCCGCTTTCAGCATATCCGTGACGCTTTTCTCGTTATCATCCATACTTGAAATCAACACTTTCAAATCAGGGTGCTTTTCGAGCAGCAATTTAGCGGTTGCAAAATCTTCTTCCACGATACACACATCGGGCAAACCATCGCTGGTTATCCTTTCGAGGGCTTGTAGCCCGTTATCTGCCTGAAAAAGTACCGTGAAGCCTGCATCTGTAAATTGCTTTACGGACATATCCCGAAGCTGCGCATTGCCGTCAATGACAGCTATCTGAATTATATTATCATTACTCATAATCACTGCTTTATTTTTGATTTTTAAACAATTCTTTCCAACCGCTGCCAGAATTGGCAGCGGTTGGTTCTTCCTTTTTTGCTTTCTTGTTCTCTATATACGGTATATTATGGGCAATTAACCAATTGGGAAAATCGTCCGTATTATCAGGGGTGAAATGTATAAGGTCACTGCTTTTGAGGGATATAATAAAGCAGTCAATAGCAATTGCAAAAGCCGATAATTCGGAGGTGGGAAAAGCTAAGGCAGGATAGGTATTGTTTGCAGTGTCCATAATATCCGTTTTTTATAGCGGCTGCCTGTAATAAAAAAGCGCAGGCAACTACACTTACCGACATTAAGGCACTGGTACGCCTCTCTCCGAATAAGCGAGCGCCCACGCCATAGCATGAGCGTTCTTACTTATTGCCTCGGAGATATAAAAATTACCAGTTTCTAATGTCGAGACTTAAAGCAAAAACACTTTAAGATTTTTCTATATTTTCAGTAGCAAAGATAACAATGTTGGCTCTTTTACACAACCAGTCTTTGTCTTTCCGCCTACTTATTCTTTGGAGGTATAGTTTTGTTCCAAGAGGGTCAGAATATCGCTTTCCCTGTAAATAATCTTACCGCCTATCTGTATATACGGCAGGATATTGTCATCACGGTATTGTTGCAGTGTACGTTTGCTGATATGCAGTAGCTTACATACATCTTCCCCCGAAAGGTATATTTCGCCATTCATTACAGGGCGGTAGTTCTCCAGTATCAACTCCATCCGTGTACGGAGTTCCTCAAACGTTCTTTTGTAGCAGGCTATTTCTTCCGCATCGTTGTCAAAAAGTTCCATACTCATTTGTTTGGGTTGGGAGCATCAGAAACGAGCAAACGCTGTACGTCCGAAAGTTTATAATAATTCTTGCGGTTCAATTTTGAAAAGGGCAAAAGCCCTTTGTCCTTATGGGATTGCAGGGTACGTTTGGTAATGCCGAGCATCAGGCACACCTCCTGATTATCCAGCCATCTTTCCTCATTAAAAATCCCTTTATACGCCTCGCTTGCATTTGTGGTAAGCTGTAACAGTTCGTCCAGCTCTGCGGTCAGTTCTTTAAGAACGGACTTCGGTATTGCTATCACTTCCATAATCTTTTCCTCCCTTTTTTATGTCAGGAATGGAAATTAGGAAAGGTTTTAAGGTGTGTATCCAATGCGTGTGCGTTTGGCTTTGAATGGTAAGGTTTGGCGCAAAAGAAAACGGTACAAGCCTGTGAGACCTGTACCGTTTATAAGATTGTATTGTTTATTTACTGTG
>Ga0164243_10006389_pt1 | contig 17849 bp, 13 predicted proteins | sample OricompcompostOP_FD_108781 | JGI IMG/M metagenome (GOLD analysis project Ga0164243, IMG submission 108781) | Organic Plus compost microbial communities from Emeryville, California, USA - Original compost - Organic plus compost (OP) | ecosystem: Engineered > Solid waste > Mixed feedstock >... | reverse complement strand
CGGATTCGTCCCGGCGGGCCCCTCCGGCTCCCCGCTGCGCGGCCTGGTCAACGTGCTGCCGACCGGGCGCAACTTCTACACCGTCGACCCGCGGGCGGTGCCCTCCCGGCTGGCGTGGGAGACCGGTCAGGCGATGGCCGAGTCGCTGCTGCGGCGCTATCTCGAGGAGGAGGGCCGCTACCCGGAGTCGGTGGGCCTCTCCGTCTGGGGCACCTCGGCGATGCGGACCTCCGGCGACGACGTCGCGGAGGTGCTCGCGCTGCTCGGCGTACGGCCCGAGTGGGACGAGGCGTCGCGGCGCGTGCGCGAGCTCGTCGTCGTCCCGCTCGAGGAGCTGGGGCGTCCGCGGATCGACGTGACCGTGCGCATCTCCGGCTTCTTCCGCGACGCCTTCCCGCACGTCGTCGCGATGCTCGACGACGCCGTGCGGATGGTCGCCGACCTCGACGAGCCGCGGGAGCAGAACTTCGTCCGCGCCCACGCGCAGGCCGACCTGGCCGAGCACGGCGACGCCCGCCGCGCCACGACCCGGATCTTCGGCTCCAAGCCCGGCTCGTACGGAGCCGGCATCCTGCAGGCGGTCGAGTCGGGCAGCTGGCGCGACGACGCCGACCTCGCGGAGGTCTACACCGCCTGGGGCGGCTTCGCCTACGGTCGCGGCCTCGACGGCGTCCCGGCCGCCGACGACATGCGCGCCAACTACCGGCGGATCAAGGTCGCGGCCAAGAACGTCGACACCCGCGAGCACGACATCGCCGACAGCGACGACTACTTCCAGTACCACGGCGGCATGGTCGCCACCGTCCGCGCGCTGACCGGTGCGGACCCCAAGGCGTACGTCGGCGACTCCACCACCCCCGACGCCGTCCGGACCCGGACCCTGCAGGAGGAGACCAACCGGGTCTTCCGGGCCCGGGTCGTCAACCCGCGCTGGATCGGGGCGATGCAGCGGCACGGCTACAAGGGCGCCTTCGAGCTGGCTGCCACCGTCGACTACCTCTTCGGCTTCGACGCGACCGCGGGGGTGGTGCACGACTGGATGTACGACTCGCTGGCTCGGTCGTACGTGTTGGACGAGACCAACCAGCAGTTCCTGCGCACGTCGAACCCGTGGGCGCTGCGCAGCATCGTCGAGCGGCTGCACGAGGCCAAGGACCGCGGCCTGTGGGAGTCGCCCGATCCCGAGGTGCTGGCGGCGCTCCAGGCGGCCTATCTCGAGGTCGAGGGCGACCTGGAGGACCGGTGAGTGGAACGCTGAGGGCTGCGGTTTGGTCCCCAACCGCAGCGACACGCCGTACGACGGTGCAGTCTGTGCCCAATCGACGTGTCGCCGGAGTGCCCCGGTGAGCGCCCCGGTGAGCGCCCCGGTGAGCGGCGTGCGGGTGCGGGTCGTCGGCTTCGGGATGGGGCCTGAGCACGTCACCCCGGAGGCCGCGGCGGCCCTGCGCGAGTGCGACTACGCCCTGGCCGTGTCCAAGCGCGACGACGACCCGCTGCTGGGCGTGCGGCGGGCGGTCGCCGACGCGCACGGCGTCGAGCTGGTCGTCGTCCCCGACCCGGAGCGGGACCGATCGCCCGGTCTGGACCGCGCGGGCTACGAGGGCGCGGTCGCCGACTGGTACGCCGCCCGGCTGGCGGCGTACCGCGCGGTGCTGTCGTCGCGGGGCGGGACGTGTGCGTTCCTGGTCTGGGGCGACCCGTCGCTGTACGACGGCACGATCCGGATCGTGCGCGAGCTCGGCGTGCCCTACGACGTGCTGCCGGGCGTCAGCGCGCCGCAGATGCTCGCCGCGCGGCACGGCATCGTGCTGCACGAGGTGGGTCAGCCGGTGCACGTCACGACCGCGCGGCGCCTGCGCGCCGACGTGGCCTCGGGCCAGCGGAACGTGGTCGTCATGCTGACCGCCGGCGTCGACCTCGACGGCTTCGAGGACTGGTCGGTCTGGTGGGGGGCCAACCTCGGCGGCGCGGGGGAGCGGCTCGTGTGCGGCCGCGTCCGTGACGTGGCCGGGGAGATCGCTCGGGCCCGCGCGGCCGCCAAGGCCGACGCCGGCTGGGTAATGGACCTGTTCTTGCTGCGGGCGCCGACCGAGCAGCCGGCCGGGAGCCCCGGATGAGCGGGGCGCTGCTGGTCGCGGGCATGACCTCCGACGCGGGCAAGAGCGTGCTCACCACCGGGCTGTGCCGGGCGTTCGCGCGACGCGGGATCCGGGTGGCGCCGTTCAAGGCCCAGAACATGTCGAACAACTCGATGGTGGTCGCCGGACCCGACGGCGAGCCCGGCGAGATCGGGCGCGCCCAGTGGGTGCAGGCGCTGGCGGCGGGCGTCGAGCCCGAGGTCGCGATGAACCCGGTGCTCCTCAAGCCCGGCAGCGACCGGCGCAGCCACGTCGTGCGGATGGGCCGGCCCGACGGCGAGGTGTCGGCCCGCGACTGGCACGAGGGCCGGGCGCGCCTGGCGCAGACCGCGTTCGCCGCCTTCGACGACCTGCGCGCCCGCTTCGACCTCGTCGTCGCCGAGGGTGCGGGGAGCCCGGCCGAGATCAACCTCCGCGCCACCGACTACGTCAACATGGGCCTGGCCCGCCACGGCGACGTCCCGACGATCGTGGTCGGCGACATCGACCGCGGTGGCTGGTTCGCCTCCGCCTACGGCACGCTCATGCTGCTCGACCCCGACGACCAGCGGCTGGTCAAGGGCTACGTCGTCAACAGGTTCCGCGGCGACGTCGAGCTGCTCCGCCCGGGGCTGGCCGACCTCGAGCAGCGCACCGGCCGGCCGACGTACGGCGTGCTGCCCTGGCACCCCGACCTGTGGCTGGACTCCGAGGACGCCTTGGACCTGCAGGGGCGCCGCGCGCCGGCGGAGCGTGCCGGCACCCGGCGGGTCGCCGTCGTCCGACTCCCGCGGATCAGCAACTTCACCGACGTGGACGCGCTCGGCCTCGAGCCGGGTCTCGACGTCGAGTTCGTCTCCGACCCGGCCCGGCTCGCCGACGCCGACCTCGTCGTGCTGCCCGGCACCCGCGCCACGATCGCCGACCTGGCCTGGCTGCGCGGCCGCGGCCTCGACGTCGCCATCGCCCGGCACGCCGCCGCCGGACGTGCGGTGCTCGGCATCTGCGGCGGCTGCCAGATGCTCGGCCGCCGGATCGAGGACCCCGACGGCGTCGAGGGCCCGGCCGGCGCGGTCGTCGACGGCCTGGGCCTGCTCGACCTGGTCACCCGCTTCGACGCCCGCAAGCGGCTGGTGCTGCACCAGCCGGCGGGCTACGAGATCCACCACGGCCGCGTCAGCGGCGCGACCTCCGCCGGCGCCGTGACCGGCACCATGGTGCACGGCAGCCTCGAGGACGACGCGACCCGCGCGGCCTTCCTGGCCGAGCACCTCGACGTCGCCTCCCGGGCGTCCTTCCCCGCGGCCCGGGCCGCCCGGCTGGACCTGCTCGGCGACCTCGTCGAGCAGCATCTCGATCTCGACGCGATCGGGGAGCTGACCCGGTGAGCCGTCCGACGACCGGGCCGCGCGTCCTGCTCCTCGGCGGCACGGGCGAGGCCCGTGACCTCGCCGCCCGCCTCGTCGCCGACGGCGTCCCCGTCGTCTCCTCCCTCGCCGGCCGCGTCGCCCGCCCCCGGCTGCCCGTCGGTGAGGTCCGCATCGGCGGCTTCGGCGGCGTCGACGGCCTGCGCGCGGCGCTGACCGGCTTCGACGCCGTGGTGGATGCCACCCACCCGTTCGCCCAGCGGATCAGCCACCACGCCGCGCACGCCTGCGCCGCCGAGGGCGTCCCCCTGCTCCGGCTGGAGCGTCCGGGCTGGGCCGAGCGCGCCACCGCGTCGTGGATCTGGGCGCACACCCACGAGCAGGCCGCGACCGTCGCCGGCGAGCTGGGCAGCCGGCCCTTCCTCACCGTCGGCCGTCAGGAGCTCGGCCGCTTCGTGCCCGCGCTCGCCGAGCGCGCCGTGCTCGCCCGGGTGGTCGACGCACCCGCGCTCACGCTGCCGTCCGGCTGGGAGCTGCTGACCTCCCGCGGTCCCTACACACCCGACGGCGAGCGCGCCGTGATGGCCGACCGGGACGTGCTGGTCACCAAGGACTCCGGCGGCGAGCACACCTGGCCCAAGATGGCCGTCGCGGCCGAGCTCGGCATCCCGGTCGTCGTCGTACGCCGACCGGCACCGCCGCCGGGGGTCACGACCGTGCCCGACGTCGACGCGGCGGCGGCCTGGGTGGTTACCGTCTCGTAGGGCGGTCGGCTTGGGCAGCGCGGTGGTGGTGACCGGTCGCTGCTGGTGGGATGAGCGCACCGTGCACCATCCACCAGCAAGGAGACACCCTCTTGTTCTCGAAGGTTCTGGTCGCCAACCGCGGAGAGATCGCCATCCGGGCTTTCCGCGCGGCGTACGAGCTGGGCGCCACGACCGTGGCGGTCTTCCCGTACGAGGACCGGGGCTCCGAGCACCGTCTCAAGGCCGACGAGGCCTACGAGATCGGTGAGCGGGGCCACCCGGTCCGCAGCTATCTCGACCCCGACGCGATCGTCGCCGCCGCTGTCGCGTGCGGCGCCGACGCCGTCTATCCCGGCTACGGGTTCTTGTCGGAGAACCCGGCGCTGGCCGACGCCTGTGCCGCCGCCGGGATCACCTTCATCGGGCCCTCGTCGGAGGTCTTGAAGCTGACCGGCAACAAGGCGCGCGCGATCGCCGCCGCGAAGGCGGCCGGCGTGCCCACCCTCGCGTCGGTGCCGCCGTCCACGGACGTCGAGGAGCTGCTGCGCGCCGCGGAGGCGATCCCGGCGCCGCTGTTCGTCAAGGCCGTCGCCGGCGGCGGCGGGCGCGGCATGCGGCGCGTCGACGACCCCGGCGCCGACGGCGCGCAGCTGCGCGAGGCGATCGAGACGTGCATGCGCGAGGCGGAGGGCGCGTTCGGCGACCCCACCGTGTTCATCGAGCAGGCCGTCGTGGACCCCCGCCACATCGAGGTGCAGATCCTCGCCGACGGCACCGGCTCTCCGGACGGGGTGATCCACCTCTTCGAGCGCGACTGCTCGGTGCAGCGGCGACACCAGAAGGTCGTCGAGATCGCCCCGGCCCCCGACCTGGACCCGGAGCTGCGGGAGCGGATCTGCGCCGACGCGGTGCGCTTCGCCCGCGAGATCGGCTACCGCAACGCCGGCACCGTGGAGTTCCTGCTCGACCCCGACGGCAACTACGTGTTCATCGAGATGAACCCGCGGATCCAGGTCGAGCACACGGTCACCGAGGAGGTCACCGACGTCGACCTGGTCCAGTCGCAGATGCGGATCGCGGCCGGCGAGACGCTGGCCGACCTCGGACTCACCCAGGACACCGTCCGGCTGCGCGGCGTGGCGCTGCAGTGCCGGATCACCACCGAGGACCCCGCCAACGGGTTCCGGCCCGACACCGGCACCATCACGGCGTACCGCTCACCGGGCGGCGCCGGGGTGCGCATCGACGGCGGCACCACCTTCACCGGCGCCGAGGTCAGCCCGCACTTCGACTCCATGCTGGCCAAGCTGACCTGCCGTGGGCGCACGTTCGGCGACGCGGTCGCGCGGGCGCGGCGCGCGGTCGCGGAGTTCCGGATCCGCGGGGTGGCGACGAACATCCCGTTCCTGCAGGCGCTGCTGGACGACCCGGACTTCGCGGCGGGCCGGGTCACCACGTCCTTCATCGAGACCCACCCGGGCCTGCTCACCGCCCGCGCCTCGGGCGACCGGGGCACCCGGCTGCTGACCTACCTGGCGGACGTGACCGTCAACCAGCCGCACGGGCGGGTGCCGGTCTCGGTGACCCCGAGCGCGAAGCTCCCGACGGTCGACCTGTCGACCGCCCCGCCCGACGGCACCCGGCAACGGCTGCTCGAGCTCGGGCCCGAGAGCTTCGCCGCCGAGCTGCGCGCCCGCACCGGCGTCGCGGTGACCGACACGACCTTCCGCGACGCCCACCAGTCGCTGCTGGCCACCCGGGTCCGCACGCACGACCTCCTCGCCGTTGCGCCGTACGTCGCCCGGCTGGCCCCGCAGCTGTGGTCGCTGGAGTGCTGGGGCGGTGCGACCTACGACGTCGCGCTGCGCTTCCTGTCCGAGGATCCCTGGGAGCGGCTCGCGCGGCTGCGCGCCGCCGTGCCGAACGTCTGCCTGCAGATGCTGCTGCGGGGACGCAACACCGTGGGCTACACCCCGTACCCGACGGCCGTCACCGACGCCTTCGTCGAGGAGGCCACCCGCACCGGCATCGACGTGTTCCGGATCTTCGACGCCCTCAACGACGTCGAGCAGATGCGGCCCGCGATCGAGGCCGTCCGCGCGACCGGGACCGCCGTCGCGGAGGTCGCGCTGTGCTACACCGGCGACCTCTCCGACCCGGCCGAGAGCCTCTACACGCTCGACTACTACCTCGGTCTGGCCGAGCGGATCGTCGAGGCGGGCGCCCACGTGCTGGCGATCAAGGACATGGCCGGACTGCTGCGCGCCCCGGCGGCGGCCAGGCTGGTGACCGCCCTGCGGGAGCGCTTCGACCTGCCGGTCCACCTGCACACCCACGACACGGCCGGCGGCCAGCTCGCCACGCTCACCGCCGCGATCGCGGCCGGCGTCGACGCCGTCGACGCCGCGACCGCGTCGATGGCCGGCACGACGTCGCAGCCGCCGCTGTCCTCGCTGGTCGCCGCCACCGACCACAGCCCGCGCGAGACCGGGCTCGACCTGGCCGCGGTGAACAGCCTGGAGCCCTACTGGGAGGCGGTGCGCCGGCTGTACGCGCCGTTCGAGTCCGGCCTGCCCGCCCCCACGGGCCGGGTCTACCGGCACGAGATCCCCGGCGGCCAGCTCTCCAACCTGCGCCAGCAGGCGATCGCGCTCGGCCTGGGGGAGAGGTTCGAGCAGGTCGAGGAGATGTACGCCGCGGCGAACGACATCCTCGGCCGGGTCCCGAAGGTCACGCCGTCGAGCAAGGTGATCGGCGACCTCGCCCTCGCGCTCGTCGCCACCACCATCAACTCCGGCGCGGACCCCGCCCAGACCGCACGGGCCTTCGCCGAGGACCCCTCGGCGTACGACATCCCCGACTCGGTCATCGGCTTCCTCCACGGCGAGCTCGGCGACCCGCCCGGTGGTTGGCCCGAGCCGTTCCGGTCCAAGGCCACCGCGGGGCGGTCGTGGACGCCGCCGGCCGAGAAGCTGTCGGCCGAGGACGAGGCGGCGCTCGCCGGCGACTCCGAGCAGCGGCGCGCGACGCTCAACCGGCTGCTCTTCCCCGGGCCGACCCGGGAGTTCGAGGAGGCGCGCTCGCGCTGGGGCGACCTCTCGGTCGTGCCGACCGCGGAGTTCCTCTACGGCCTGCAGCCCGACACCGAGCACGCCGTCGACATCGAGGAGGGCAAGCGGCTCCTCGTCGAGCTCGAGGCCGTGGGCGAGCCGGACGAGCGCGGCTATCGCACCGTCCTCGCCCGGCTCAACGGTCAGATCCGCCCGATCTCGGTGCGCGACCGATCGGTGTCGGCGGACACCGCGGCGGCGGAGAAGGCCGACCCCGCACAGCCGGGCCACGTGGCCGCCCCGTTCCAGGGCGTCGTCTCCGTGGTCGTCGCGCAGGGCGACCGGGTCGAGGCGGGCGACACCGTCGCCACCATCGAGGCGATGAAGATGGAGGCCGCCATCACCGCCCCGATCGGCGGCACCGTGCAGCGGGTCGCTCTCGACGGGCCGAAGGCCGTCGAGGGCGGGGACCTCGTGCTGGTGCTGGGCTGAGCCGTGTCCGCGGCCGCCGCGGCGGGTCGGTCAGGCGATCATCGGGTCGTGACCGCACCCCGCCGGGCGGCCGCGGAGTCCGGCTGCCGCTCGTGCAGCACCGCCATCACCAGGTCGGACAGCCGCGGCGCCACCACGTTGAAGGCCGCGTAGAACGTGCCGAACGCGCCGTCGACGGTCACCGGCCGGTCCTCGAGCGCCCGGACGACGCGTTCGGCGCAGTGCTCGGCCGACTCGCCCCGACCGTCGTACGCCGCGGTCGGGCCGATCATCGGCGTCCGCACGATCGCCACCCGCATGTTGGTGCAGGTGACGTTGTCGAAGAACGCCTCGCGGCCCAGGATCCTGCCGAAGACGTCGAGCGCCGACTTCGAGGCGATGTAGGCGGCGAACTTCGGGGCTCGGATCTGGTTGCCCCAGGTGACGATGTTGACCACGTGCCCGAAACCCTGGGCGCGCATCGCGGGCAGCAGCCCCATCGTGAGGCGCACGGGGCCGAAGTAGTTGACCGCCATCATGCGCTCGAAGTCGTGGAACCGGTCGTGGGTGAGTTCCAGCGAGCGCCGGATCGAGCGGCCGGCGTTGTTGACGACGTAGTCGACCGCGCCGTGCTCGCCGAGCAGCACGTCGACGAGGCCGTCGACGGAGCCGGGGTCGGTCATGTCGACGATGTAGCGCCGCGCGGTCCCGCCCTCGTCGCGGATGGCCCGCTGGACCCGGTCCAGCTCCTCCTCGCGGCGCGCGGCCAGCAGGACGGTCGCTCCCCGCCGGGCCACGGCATATGCCGTGGCCTCGCCGATGCCCGAGGTCGCGCCGGTGATCAGCACGGTCCGCCCGGCGAGCGGGCTCGGCGCGCCGGTCACCGCGCGGGTGACCCGCGCGACGCGGGCGCGGGGCGTCTGGAGGAGGGGGCTGCGCAGGAGTCGACTCATCGTCGACATGATCGCATGCCCGCCACCGTCGCCGAGACGACCGCGGCCGCGACGCCCACGCGGCGTGCCAGGACGCGCGCCCGCTCCAGGTCGGCCCGCTGCGGCGGTGGCCCGTCGCCGAGCACGGCGCGATGCTCGATCCGGCCCGCGTAGTCGTTGGTGCCGCCGAGCCGGACGCCGAGCGCACCGGCGAACGCCGCCTCCACCGGCCCGGCGTTGGGGCTCGGGTGGCCGTGGGCGTCTCGTCGCCAGGCGCGCCAGGCGGCGCGGCGGTCGGGGCCCAGGACGGTCGCGAGCGCCGCGGTCAGTCGGGAGCCCGGCAGGTTGAGCAGGTCGTCGAGCCGCGCCGCCGCCCACCCGAACCGCTCGTGGCGGGGGCTGCGGTGGCCCACCATCGCGTCGAGCGTGTTGGCGGCGCGGTAGCCGAGCAGGCCCGGCACGCCGGCGACCGCGCCCCACACCAGGGGCGCGACGACCGCGTCCGAGGTGTTCTCGGCGAGCGACTCGAGGGTCGCCCGCACGATCTCCGGCTCGTCGAGCCGGGTGGTGTCACGACCGACCAGGTGGGTGAGCTGCACCCGCGCGTCCGGGAGCCGGCCGGCCGCCAGCAGCCGGCCGACCTCGGCGGCCTCCCGGTCCAGCGACGTGCCACCGAGCACCGCCCACGTCGCGGCGGCGGTGACCAGCGTGCGGGGGAGCGCCCGCTCCGCCGCGACCCCGACCAGGGCCGCGCCCCCCACCAGGGCGGCGGCGTACCCCACCCCGGCGCGGCGGTCGTCGCTCCACACCCGGCGCTCCAGCGCGGCCGCGGCCCGGCCGAAGCCGGCCACCGGATGGCCTCGTCGCGGGTCGGCGAGGAGCCGGTCCGCGGCGTAGCCGAGGAGCAGGCCGGCCGCCGTCTCAGGGATGCGGTTTGGTCCCAAACCGCAACGATTCCGGGCTTTCACGTGCGGTCTGTGCCCAATCGACGCGTCGCGAGCGCCTCGAGGAGCAGGTCGGTCGTGGCCGGCGGGCGCACCGCGATCCGGATCCAGCGGTCGTCGAGGCCGGGGAAGGTGTCCGCGCGGCGTACGGCGATGCCGGCCGCGCGCAGCCGCGCGTGCACGCCCTCGCCGACCTCGGCCAGCACGAACGAGGCGGTCGACGGCAGGTGGTGCACGCCGAGGTCGGCCAGGCCCTTCTCGAGGTGCTCGCGCCAGTCCCCGATCCGCTCCGCCCGGCGCCGCGCCTCGCGGGCCGCGGTCGGGGTCGTGCAGGCGACGACGGCCGCCGCGGCCGTCGTGCCCACGGACCACGGCGTCTGAGCCCGCGCGAGGCCCGCGACCACGGCGGGGTCGCCGACCGCGTAGCCGGCGCGGATGCCGGGGATGCCCCAGTGCTTGGTGAGGGAGCGGAGGACGAGCAGGCCGGGCAGCGGGAGGCCGGCGAGCGACTCCGGCTCGCCCGGCACGCAGTCCATGAACGCCTCGTCCACCACGACGAGCCGGCCCGGGCGGCACAGCGACCGGACCGCGTCGGCGGGGTGCAGGACGCCCGTCGGGTTGGTCGGGTTGCCGACCACGACCAGGTCGGCGTCCCGCGGCACCGCGGCCGGGTCCAGGCCGAAGGGCTCGGGCAGGACCAGCGCGGTCACCGGGCGGCCGGCCTGCTCGAGCGCCGCGTGCGGCTCGGTGAACTGGGGGTGCACGACGACCGGGCGGCGCCAGTCGCGGAGCCGGGCGACCAGGGTGAAGGCCTCGGCGGCGCCGGCGGTCACCAGCACCTCCTCCCGGGTGCGGCCGTGGTGGGCGGCCACGGCGGCCCGCGCCGCGCTGGCGTCGGGATAGCGACCGACGTCGTCCAGCGAGGCGCGCAGGGCGTCGTCGAGCCAGGACGGTCGCGGGCCGTCGTACACGTTGACGGCGAGGTCGAGCAGGCCGCGTGCCTCGACGTCGCCGTGGTGGCGCAGCGGGTCGAGCTCAGACACAGGCGTGCACCGCCTCCGCGAAGCGGGCGGCGAGGTGCGGGTGGCCCGCCCAGTGCGTGTGGAGGTACGACGCGTGCAGGGTCGCCGAGGCGAACCCGACCCCCTCGCCGTCCACCCGCCAGGCCGGGGTCGCACCGGCGACCGGGGCGACGGTGGTGCGATGGAACTCGTGCCCGGTCGTCTGCTCGCCGGCGCGGGTGAGGAGGGTGTCCGCGGGCGCGGTGGTGACGGGGTAGCGCAGGGTGAGCCGCTCGCTCATCGCCGCGTCGGCGTCGAGCACCCCGGTCATCGGCCTGCCGTCGAGGGAGCGGCACAGGTAGAGCAGGCCGGCGCACTCCGCGACGGTCGGCAGCCCGTCGCGGACGGCGGCGCGGATCTCGGCGCGCAGCGTCGTGTTCGCGGCCAGGTCGGCGGCGTGCACCTCGGGGAACCCTCCGCCGAGATAGAGACCGGCGGTCCCGGGCGGGAGCGCGGCGTCGTGGGCCGGGTCGAACTCGACCACCTCGCAGCCGTGGGCGGCCAGCAGCTCGGCGGTCTCGGCGTAGCGGAAGGTGAAGGCGCGGCCCGCGGCGACGGCGACGCGGCGCCCGGATCGGGAGCGGGCCCCTGTCGGCGGCGGTGACCAGGGCTCGGCCTGGAGCGGCGGCGCGGACCGCGCGATCGCGAGGACGGCATCGAGGTCGACGTGCTCGGCGACGACCTCGCCGAGACGCCGCACGACCGCCTCCGACTCGCCCCGCTCGGCGGCGGTGACGAGGCCGAGGTGGCGCGAGGGGGTGGCGATGGTGGCGTCGCGGGGGATGGCGCCCAGCACCGGCAGCGCGATCGACGAGCGCACCTCGTCCGCGTGCCGGGCGGAGCCGGCCTGGTTGAGGATGACACCGGCGACCTCGACGGTGGGATCCCAGGTGGCCATCCCGTGCACCACCGCGCCGATCGAGCGCGAGGAGCGGGAGATGTCGACGACGAGGACGACCGGCGTCCGGGTGAGCGCCGCGACGTGGGCGGTGGAGGAGAAGCCCTCGCCACCGATCCGGCCGTCGTAGAGGCCCATGACCCCCTCGATGACCGCCACGTCCGCCGGCGCCGGCACGCACGCGCCGTGCACCAGCAGGGGGGCGATCAGGGACTCGCCGACCAGGTGCGGGTCGAGGTTGCGGCCCGGTCGTCCGCAGGCCAGGGCGTGGTAGCCGGGGTCGATGTAGTCGGGGCCGACCTTGTGGCCGCTGACGGCGTGGCCCGCGGCCGACAGCGCGGCCATCAGGCCCGTGGCGACGGTCGTCTTGCCCTGCCCGGTGGCGGGAGCGGCGACGACGACGCGGGGGAGCTCGACAGGGGCGGTCACGGGGCTACCACTCGATGCCCTTCTGGCCCTTCTGGCCGGCGTCCATCGGGTGCTTGACCTTGGTCATCTCGGTCACGAGGTCGGCGAGCTCGATGAGCTTGGGATCCGCGCGGCGGCCGGTGATCACGACGTGCTGGCGCCCGGGGCGGTGGGCCAGCGTCTGGACCACGTCGTCGACGTCCACCCAGCCCCAGTTGATCGGATAGGTGAACTCGTCGAGGAGGTAGAGGTCGTGCTGCTCGGCGGCGATGCGGCGCTTGATCTCCGCCCAGCCCTCGGCGGCGTCGGCGGCGTGGTCCTCCTCGGTGCCGGCCTTGCGCGACCACGACCATCCCGAGCCCATCTTGTGCCACTCCACGCTGCCGTGGCCGTCGGGCAGCTGCTCGAACGCGGTCTGCTCGCCGAGCCGCCACTTCGCCGACTTCACGAACTGGAAGACGCCGATGCTCCAGCCCTGGTTCCAGCCCCGCAGGGCCAGCCCGAAGGCGGCGGTCGACTTCCCCTTGCCGTCCCCGGTGTGCACGATGACCAGCGGCCGGTTGCGGCGCTGGCGGGTGGTGAGCCCGTCGTCCGGTACGACGAGCGGCTTGCCCTCAGGCATCGGTCCTCCTGGCGGTCGGGTCGGTCCAGCGGTCGTGGTGGATGGCGTCGGCGAGCGGCCGGCGGGCGCGCCAACCGTGCCGCTCGAGATCGGGCACCGTCTCCAGGTGGCTGACCGTGCCCAGACACAGCCAGGCCACCGGGCGGACGTCGGCGGGGATGCCGAGGAGGTCGCGCAGGAAGTCCTCGCGATAGAACGACACCCAGCCGACGCCGAGTCCCTCGGCGGTCGCCGCGAGCCAGAGGTTCTGGATCGCCAGGACGGTGGAGTAGAGCCCGGCGTCCGCGATCGCGTGCCGGCCGAGCACGTGCGGGCCGCCGCGCGCCTGACTGTGGGTGACGACGACGCCCAGCGACGCCTCGCAGATCCCCTCGACCTTGATCCGGTCGAAGGTGGCGCGCCGCTGCGGCGGGAGGGAGGCGGCGAAGGTGTCGCGCTCGGCGGCCACGTGGTTGCGGAAGGTACGCCGCACGGCGGGGTCGCGCACGATCACGAAGTCCCAGGGCTGACTCATCCCGACGCTCGGGGCGCGATGGGCGGCCCCGAGGATGCGCTCCAGCACGTCCTCGGTCACGGGGGCTCCGGTGAACTCGGCCCGCACGTCGCGACGGCGCGCGATGACGTCGTACAGGTCGGCGCGCGCGGGGGTGCTCATGCGGCCCGCCGGGTGACGTCGACCAGCGCCTCGGCGCTCACCTCGCCCAGCGGCAGGTGCTCGGCGCCGAGGTGCTCGGCGAGGACCGCGGCGAGGCCCAGCCGCATCGGCCCGGTCTCGCAGTCGACCACGACGCTGGCCACGCCCGCCTCGGCGAGCAGGCCCGCGGCGGCGCGCGACCGGGCGACGGCGTCGGCGCCGGCGGTGGCCCGCCCGTCGGTCACGACGACCAGCAGGGCCCGGCGCTGCGGGTCGCGGGTGCGCTCGACGGCGAGCACGTGCCCCGCCTCGAGCAGGCCCTCGGCGAGGGGTGTGCGGCCGCCGGAGGGCAGCTGCTCCAGGCGCCGCGCCGCGGCGTCGATGGAGTGGGTGGGCGGCAGCGCGAGCTCGGCGGTGGCGCCGCGGAAGGTCACCAGGCCGACCTTGTCGCGCCGCTGGTAGGCGTCGAGCAGCAGGCTCAGCACGGCACCCTTGACCTGCTCCATCCGTCGCCGCGCGGCCATCGACCCGGACGCGTCGACGCAGAAGAGGACGAGATTGGACTCCCGGCCCTCGCGGACGGCGACCCGCAGGTCGGCCGGCCGGAGGAGCAGCCGGCCCTCGCGCCGTCCCCGGGCGTGCTGGTGCGGCGCCGCCGCCCGGATGGTCTCGGTCAGGTGGATGGCGCCGCCGCGCCCGCCCGCGGCGCCCGGTGTCGTCGCCCCGATCCGCCGGCCGTTGCTGGTCCGCGCCCGGCTGCGCCGCCCCGCCGTACCGCTCCCCACGCCCTGCACGGTGAGCAACCGGGGCCGATAGGTCGCCCCGGGCGCCGTGGTCGTGCCGGGAGTGCCGCCCGCGGGGTCGCCCGTGACGTCATGCGTTCCGCGGTCTCCAGCCCCCGGTTCGTAGGACGTCCCGGCGTCGCCCGTGACGTCATGCGTCGCGTGGTCTCCAGCCCCCGATCCGTACGACGTCCCGGGGTCGCCGGGAGCAGCGCTGTCACCCGCGCTGTCACCAGCGCCGTCACCAGCGCCGTCACCAGGGCTGCCGTCGCCGCTGCCGCCGTCCCCACCGCCGTCCGGTCCGTCCGGCTCGGGGGGCAGGTCGTCGCCGAGCACACGGTCGAGCAGGTCCTCGTCGAGGCCGGGGGCGTCGAACGGCTTGCGGCGGCGCCGGTGGGGCAGGGCCAGCCGGGCGGCCACCCGGATGTCGTCGACGCCCACCTGGGCACGCCCCGACCAGGCGGCGTGGGCCACGGCGGTGCGGGCGGTGACGATGTCCGCGCGGAGGCCGTCGACGTCGAAGGCGGCGCAGACCTCGGCGATCTTGAGCAGCGCGGCGTCCGTGAGCCGCACCGACCCGACCAGCCGCTGTGCCGTCGCGATCCGCCGGCGCACGGTGGCCTCGGCGTCGGCGTAGCGCGCGGCGAACCCGGCGGGGTCGGCGTCGTAGGCCATCCGCCGGCGCACCACCTCGGCGCGCAGTGCGGGGTCGCGCGGCGCGGCGACCTCGACGGTCAGCCCGAAGCGGTCGAGCAGCTGGGGTCGCAGCTCACCCTCCTCGGGGTTCATGGTGCCGACGAGCACGAACCGGGCGTCGTGGGTCATCGAGACGCCGTCGCGCTCGACCGTGGCGCGACCCATCGCGGCGGCGTCCAGCAGCAGGTCGACGAGGTGGTCGTGCAGCAGGTTGACCTCGTCGACGTAGAGGATGCCGCGGTGGGCCTTGGCGAGCAGGCCGGGCTCGTACTCCGCCTTGCCCTCGGCCAGGGCGCTCTCGATGTTGATCGAGCCGGTGACCCGGTCCTCGGTGGCGCCGATGGGCAGCTCCACGAGCGGCACGGGCTGGTCGTCGACCGGCGGCAGGACGGCGGCCAGCGCCCGGACGATCGTGGACTTCGCGGTCCCCTTCTCGCCGCGCACCAGCACGCCACCGACCTCCGGCGCGATGGTGGTCAGGATGAGGGCCAGCGCCATCGGGTCGGGTCCGTCGGGGCCGTCGGCGCCGACCACCGCGCTGAACGGGAAGTGGCTCATGTCAGTCGCGCCTTCCGTTGCACTCGGATCGAGGAGTAGAGGTAGGACTCGCTGTCGGTGGGCTGGCTCGTCGCCAGGGCCGGGCCGACGAGGATCACCGCGGCCTGCCGCAGCCCGGCGTCCTCCACGAGGTCGGCGATGGTGCCGACCGTCCCGCGCAGCACCTGCTCCTGCGGCTGGCTGGCCCGGTGCACGACGGCGACCGGGCAGTGGTCGCCGTAGAACGGCGCGAGCTGCGCCATCAGCTCGCGGGTGCGGGTGATCGCGAGGTGGAGGACGAGGGTCGCCCCCGTGGCGGCGTACGCCGTCAGCGACTCGCGCTCCGGCATCGCCGTCGACCGGGCCTGGGTGCGGGTGAGGACGACCGACTGGGCGACCAGCGGCACGGTCAGCTCCCGCCCGACGACCGCTGCCGCCGCGGCGTACGCCGGCACGCCCGGCGTGACGTCCCACGGCACGCCCGCGGCGTCCAGGCGGCGGGTCTGCTCGTGCAGCGCCGAGTAGAGCGACGGGTCGCCCGAGGTCAGCCGGACCACCTCCTGGCCCGCCGCGTGCGCGTCCACCATCACCGCGGTGATCCGGTCGAGGTCGAGCTCCTGGGTGTCGACGAGCGTCGCGTCGTCGCGGCAGTGCCCGAGCACCGCGGCGTCGAGGTAGGTGCCGGGGTAGAGCACGACCTCGGCCGCGGCGAGCAGCGCGGCGGCGCGCAGCGTGATCAGGTCGGCGGCGCCGGGGCCGGCGCCCACGAAGTGCACGGTCACGCGAGCTCCTTCGTCCAGGCCCACTGGGTCACGGCGCGGGCCGGGGTCCACCCGGTGAACCGGCCGCCGAGCGGTGCGACATGCTCGACCGAGAGGCGGGTGAGCTCGCCGCCGTGCGCGTGGAAGGCGCCCGTGAGCAGCTGCTCGGTCTCGAGCGTCACCCCGTGGACGACCAGCCGTCCGCCCGGCCGCAGTGCCGCCCGGCACAGGTCGAGGAGGCCGTCGGCCGTGGCGCCGCCTCCGACGAAGACCGCATCGGGGGCGGGCAGACCGGCCAGGGCGTCCGGTGCGCGGCCCTCCACCACCGCGAGCCGGGGTACGCCGAGCCGGGCCGCGTTGCGCCGCGCCCGCGCTGCCCGCTCCGGCCGCGCCTCGACGGCGCTGGCGGTCGTCAGCGGGTGGGCGCGCAGCCACTCGATCGCCACCGAGCCGGCGCCGGCGCCGACGTCCCACAGGTGTGCGCCGGGGCGGGGGGCGAGCCGGGCGAGCGCACTGGCCCGCAGGTCGCGCTTGGTGAGCTGGCCGTCGTGCTCGAAGGCGTCGTCGGGCAGGCCGGGCGCCCACGACGACCCCTCCGCCGGCCCGTGGCCCTCGACCTCGAGCGCGAGGACGTGGAGGCGGGGGAGTGCGGGCGGCGCGCCGGTCGACGCCGTGAAGACGGTGCGGGACTCCCCGGGCGCGCCGAGGTCGCCGAGGACGGTGACGGCGGTGGCGCCGAACCCGCTGTCGTCGAGCAGCGCCGCCACCGCCGCGGGCGTGGTCTCGTCGGAGGAGAGCACGACCAGGCGGCGACCCGGGGCGAGCTCACGGCGCAGGGCGTCGGCGTCGCGCCCGACCAGCGTCACGACGTCCGACTCCTCCGCCGACCAGCCCATCCGGGCGCGGGCGAGCGCCACCGAGGACACCGCCGGCACGACCTCGACCGCCTCGCGGCCGAGCAGCCGGACGAGCGTCGTACCGATGCCGGAGACGAGCGGGTCTCCCGACGCGAGCGCGACGACGCGCCGCCCCTCGAGCTTGCCGAGGAAGGTGGCGAGCGTCGTGAGTGGGCGCGGCCACGGGCGCCGCTCCTGGCCGGCGACCTGCGGCACCAGCGCGAGGTGGCGCTCTCCGCCGAGCAGCACCTCGGCCCCTGCCACCAGCGCCCGAGATGCCGGTGGCAGGTGGCCGTCGGCGCCGACGCCCACGACGGTGATCCTCACTCCACCCATCGCGGCGTCCAGACCGTGCCGTCGGGCCCCATCCGGGTGGCGGAGGCCCCGACGATGAGCAGGCACAACATGTCGATCGCGTCGGTGTCGAGCGCCCCCAGCGTGGTGACCGTCAGGGACTCCTGCGCCCGTCCGACGTCCCGGCCGACCACCACGACGGTGTCCGGGGAGCGGTGCTCGAGCAGCACCTTCTGCATCCGCACCACCTGCTCGCGGCGCGAACGCGAGGCGGGGTTGTAGACGCCGAGCACCAGGTCGGCCTCCGCGATCGCCCGGAGCCGGCGCTCGATTACCGACCACGGCTTGAGCCGGTCGGAGAGGCTGAGCACCGCGAAGTCGGCCCCGATCGGCGCGCCGGCGCGGGCGGCCACCGCCTGGATGGCGCTGACCCCGGGCAGCACGCGCACGGGCACGCTTGCGTGCTCGGGGTGGTCGGGATCGCTCGCCGCCTCGAACACCGCGGACGCCATGCCGAAGACGCCCGCGTCGCCCCCGGACACCACCGCCACCCGCTCGCCGCGCAACGCCAGGTCGAGCGCGAACCGGGCCCGGTCCACCTCGACCGTGTTGCCCGACGCGTGCCGCTGCAGT
>Ga0164243_10006387_pt1 | contig 17853 bp, 12 predicted proteins | sample OricompcompostOP_FD_108781 | JGI IMG/M metagenome (GOLD analysis project Ga0164243, IMG submission 108781) | Organic Plus compost microbial communities from Emeryville, California, USA - Original compost - Organic plus compost (OP) | ecosystem: Engineered > Solid waste > Mixed feedstock >... | reverse complement strand
TCGCCGGTCATCGTCCGCGCGCGCAGTCCTCGCGCTTCGGCCGCCGCCAGAATTGCCGTCCGTGTCGAATCCGGTGCGTCGTGTCCGAGGGTGACCAACATCCTGTACTCCATCCTGCTCGCCAGCGTGTCGCTCACGCCGGCCCGGTTGTGACCGTTTCACGAGGCGGCCGTTCCACCTCGCGACGAATGTTCCGGACGTCCTCACCCGACGACACTGTCGGCCTGGCTGCCATCTCGATGGCAAACAAAAAACCGAGACTGAAGTCTCGGTTCCCCACGGTCTGCGCTTGATGGTGATGGCGGTGCGATCAGTGCCTGCTACAGCCCCCTCGCCCCGCCGGCGCAGCCGGGGGGTCCGTAAAGTACCAGGCGTAATAGAACGACGACATCCACGTATCCCCGTTGGGGACCGTGGCGACCGTGTTCTCTGCGACCGGTGTGGGCTGTTGCGTCTTCATCACATGCAGAGCGTACCCGCCCGCCCGAGAGCTTGTCAATACCCAATCTCGTGCTGTCCCGAATCGGGGCGGAGGCTCGCCCTGCCCCCAATAATATCAGCGATCGCTTGGGAAACCCTTTACTTCTGGCAGCCATCTTGCGACAATGAAGGCGTTGGCCGCGACATTGGAAAGCCGGTGTCGCCTGTCGTCTCATCCCCCGAGCTTGGGAGGGTCATCCATAACGGAGTCCGGCGACATTGGAAAGCCGGTGTCGCCTGTCGTCTCATCTATACGGAGGTTCTCACGACCATGGCACGCGAACTCGCTCCCTTGCCCTATCCGTTCGATGCACTCGAGCCCTACATCGACGCGCTGACGATGGAGATTCACCACGATCGCCACCACCAGGCCTACGTCACCAACCTCAACAACGCCGTCGCGGGCACCGACCTGGACAACGTCAGCTCCGAGGATCTGGTCAAGAACCTCGCCAGCGTCCCCGAGGACAAGCGCACCGCCGTCCGCAACAACGCCGGTGGCGACGTCAACCACACCTTCTTCTGGGAGCTGCTGACGCCGGGCGGAAGCTCTGCGCCGACCGGGGCACTCGCCGAGGCGATCGAGAAGACGTTCGGCGGGCTCGACGGGCTCAAGGAGAAGGTCAACGCTGCCGGTGCGGGCCGATTTGGCTCCGGCTGGGCCTGGCTGGTCGTCGACAACGGCGAGTTGAAGGTCGTGAGCACCCCGAACCAGGACAGCCCGCTCACCGACGGGCAGACCCCGGTCCTGGGCGTCGACGTCTGGGAGCACGCCTACTATCTCAAGTACCAGAACAAGCGCCCGGCGTATCTCGAGGCGATCTGGAACGTCATCAACTGGGACGTCGCCGGCAAGAACTACGACGCGGCGAAGTAGCCGCCAGCAGAGAACATCGGAACAACGCACGACGAGGACACCTGTGAGGGTGTCCTCGTTGCCGTTCCTGAACCCGATCGGGCATCCCGATCCCCAGCAACACCAGGTTCCCGCCTAGCGTGGTGGCCGGGGATGACTGCGCGACGTTGACGCGGTTCCCCTTCCCGGCGTACGGTTGATGCCAATCTGGCACCGTCGTCATCCCGGCCCCATTCCGTTCCACACCACGAGGCGGCTTTCCCTCCGGTCCAGCCGTCTCCAAGGAGTACGGCAGGACCATGAACGATCGCTCCCCGCACGCCCCCACACGCCACCGCATCACCCCGACGCTTGGCGGCGCCATCATCGCACTCGCGCTCACCCTGATCCTCGCCAGCGCCTCCATGATCCACGCCTTCGCGCAGGCCGTCGGTCCGGCAGCCCCATCGCCCGCGCAGGGTCACGCCTCGGTCATCGCCAGCGGGATCGCCTCCATCCCCGAGGGGGCCAAGCGCTGGCGCGTACTGAGCCAGGAGGCAACGGACGAGATGGCCTACCAGGTCGTCGCCGGCACCGGCTTCCTCTATTCCGGAGGCACACCGCTGGTGATGGTCGACGTCGCGACCGCCCGGCGCCAGCGGCTGGCCTCCGGCGAGGCCGCCTTCATCGACACCGACCAGCAGATCGGCCTCGCGTCGCTCGGTGCCCGCCAGCAGGTCACCGTCATCCAGCTCGGCGCCAGCGGCTCTCAGCCGTCGTCACCGGCACAGTTCGTCAGCGGGCCGTTCGACGCGGCCGCTGGCGATTACGATGTCGCCCTCGTGCGCGACGTGCTCGACCAGGACGAAGAGGGAACCATCCCTGCCGGGTCGCTCCCCACGCTCGTCGCTGCCGTGAGCGGCACGCTCGCGGTCGCGGTCGACGGCAAGTCCACTACGCTCGACGCCGGGCAAGCGGATACCTTCTCCGGTGACCTCACGATCACCGGCCAGACCGCCGGTGCAACCTACCTTGCCGCCCACATCGGCGCCAAGCTGCCGTCCGTTGCCACACCTGTCACCCCGGCCACGCCAGAGCCGACGACGGCGCCCACGGAAACCCCGTCCCCGACCAACACCCCGGCACCAACCGCCACTCCAACCACAGCGCCGAAACCCACGGCTACCGCGACCAAGGCTCCGGAGAGCGCTGCGGCGGTCGATGCGGACGACGACGGCCTTTCGGACGCCGACGAGGCTCGCCTCGGCACCGATCCGAAGAACCCGGACACCGATGACGACGGGATCAACGACGGCAACGAGGTCGACGTCTACAAGACCGATCCGCTCAACCTCGACACCGATGGCGACACCCTCTACGACGGCGGCGAGCTCGTCTACGAAACCGACCCGCTGAAGCCGGATACCGATGGCGATGGCCTCTCCGACGGCTACGAGGCCTACGTCTCGCTGACCGACCCCACCAAGCCGGACACTGACGGCGATGGCGTCTCCGATGGCCAGGAAGTGACCAACGGGACCAACCCGCTCAACGCGGCCTCGCGATAGGCCAGACCGCCGGACGCCTCGGTCATCGTGCAAGCAGGAGCGCCGCCGGTCGTGTGCACGACCGGCGGCGCTCCTGGTGTTCGCCCCTGGATAATGGAAGGACTACTGCTTCTCGTCGTCGCCCGTCATCAGGCGGGACGCACGGTTGAAGCTGAAGTAGTTCGAAACCCATTGCATGAACACGGCGATCCGGTTCCGGAATCCCGGCAGCAACGCATCGTGGATGCCCATCCACGCGAACCAGGCGAGCGGACCGCTGAACTTCTTGCCCCCCACATCCGCAATGGCCGCGTTGCGCCCGATCACGGCGAGGCTGCCCCGGTTGTGGTAGACGAACGGCTGGTAGGCCTCACCGGCCAGCCGGTGCGCGATGTTCTTCGCGGCCCATTCGCCCTGCTGCATCGCCGCCGGCGCCACACCTGGCACCGGCTTGCCCTCGGCGTTCTTCACGCTGGCGGCATCGCCAATCACGAAGAGCTCCGGATGCCCGGCGACATGCAGTTCTGACGTGACTGGCACACGCCCGGCACGATCCAGCTCCGCCACACCTGCAAGCTGGCGGGTGAGCGGTTGAACCTGCACGCCGGCCGCCCAGATGATCGTCTCGGCATCGATGCGCGTGTCGCCCATGTTCAGACCCGTCTCGTCGATGTTCGTGACCATCGAGTTGGTCTTCACCTCGACGCCGAACCCGTTGAGATTCTTCGTCGCCTTGGCGGCCAGATCCTCATCGTACATTGGCAGGATGCGCGGCAGGGCCTCCACCAGGTAGATGTGCGACTGGCGGGTGTCGATGCTCTTGTAATCGTTCACCAGCGTGTGATGCGCCAGCTCGCCGATCGCACCCGCCAGCTCGACGCCGGTCGGGCCACCGCCGACGATCACGAACGTCATCAGCGCCTTGCGCTTCGCTGGATCGGTCTCCTTCTCGGCCTTCTCGTAGGCGGCCAGCAGGTTCCGGCGGATGCGCTCGGCATCCTCGATCGTCTTCATGCCCGGGGCGAGCGGCGCCCATTCGTCACGCCCGAAATAGGAATGCGTCGCCCCGACGGCCACGATCAGATAGTCGTAGGGCAGCGTCGTGCCATCGGCCAGCGACACCGCCTTGCCCTCGGTGTCGATCGACTTCACCGAGCCAAGCACGACCTTGGTGTTCTTCTGGCGCTTCAGCATCGAGCGGATCGGCGTCGCGACGTGCGACGGCGAGAGCTGCCCGGTGGCGACCTGATACAGCAGCGGCGCGAAGAGATGATAGTTCCGCTGGTCGACCAGCGTCACCTCGACGTTCGCATCGGCCAGATGCTTGGCGGCGCTCATCCCGCCGAACCCGCCGCCGATGATGACGACCTTCGGCTTGCCCGCCGAGCGGCCCGCAGGCGCCGGCGCTGGCTTCACGACCTCGGTGGCCACGTTGACGAACTGCGCCTGCGCTCCCTCATCCGTCTTGGCGGCGCCCGCCTCCGGCGTTGTCGATCCTGTCTCGGAAGAAACCACGCTCTGCTCCACTCTTCCCCTACACCCGCGATCGGGCCCCGGCCGGCCCGGCGCATGTCCCGAACGCCGCCCGGTCGGGCGGCACACCATCGGGTAGCGTGAGATCGCAATCTCACGATATGCTCGGGGCAGAGTATCAACGATCCGCCGGACGACGCAACCGTTTGGCGCAATCCCGCGGGCCCTTTTCCGCATCAGGAAGCAACGGAGCGTCCATGCCGCCGCCCACCTCCCCCGCCACTAACTCCATCCGGACACCCGATCTCGTCCTCACCGGCCGGTTCGAGCGCAGCGACGAGAAGACGTGGCGACACATACCCTTTACGGTGCCAGATACCGTCGATCAGCTCCACCTTTCGATCACCTACAACGACCGCATCGCCTCCGATCCCCAGCTGGGCGGCGGCAACACACTCGATATCGGCCTCTTCGACGAGGGCGGCACCGCGGCCGGAAGCCCGTCGTTCCGGGGCTGGAGCGGCAGCAACAAGACCGAGATTACGGTCGGTGCCGATTGGGCGACCCCGCCCTATCGCGCTGCCAAGCCGAACCCGGGCGAATGGAACGTCCTGCTCGGCCCGTACAAGGTCGGCCCGAACGGTCTCGATTACCAAGTCGCCATCACCTTCAACCCCGGCATCACCGACCCAGGCCGCCCGCCGGTCGCCGACCTCACGACGATCGAGCGTCCGGATATCCCACGAGAGGAGGGCTGGTACTGCGGCGACATGCACATGCACACGGTATTTTCGGATGGCAGCGCCTGGCCCCACGAAGTCGCGGCGGAAGCGTATCGCCTCGGTCTCGACTTCATCGGCATCACCGATCACAACCGGGCGCAGTCGCCGGTGGATTACGTCCCGCAGGGAGACGGCTGGCCGGTGCTCGTGCCGGGCGTGGAAGTCACCACCTACGCCGGGCACTTCAACGTCTGGGGCACGGAGTCCTGGTACGACTTCCGGGAGCCGACCGCCGAGGGCATCCAGCGCGCGGTCGATCGCGCCCGGGATGATGGCGGGTTCGTCTCGCTGAACCATCCGCGCCCGTTCGGCCCGGAATGGCTCTATCCGGAGGTCACCGGCTTCGACGCCATCGAACCGTGGAACGGCTGGTGGGGGATGATGAACGACGTCGCGACGCGCTACTGGCACGCGCGGCTGGCGAAGGGGCAGCGGCCCTGGGGCATGGGCGGCAGCGATATGCACAAGCTCGGCGCGCCGTTCAACCCGGACGTGCCCATCTCTCCCGCTCAGCTTGGGCGTCCGACCCTCTGGATCCAGACTTTCGAGCCGCTGAGCGCACCTTCGATCCTGAACGCGCTCCGCGCCGGCCGCAGCTTCATCTCGGAATCCCCGGCCGGACCGCAGCTCTACCTGGCACTGGAGCCGGACGGATCGTCACTCCACGTCCGGGTGCGCGGCGCGAAAGGCGATGCGCTGATCCTCTGCGGCCCGGACGGCGTGCTGGATGCCTCCACGATCGACCTCGACAACTTCGCGTTCTACTGGCCGATGGAGTTCTTCTCCGGCGTCTCGCGCGTGCATCCGCCCTTCGTGCGAATCGAGATCCACCGACTGGGCGGCGACGTGCGGGCGCTCAGCCAGCCCGTCTGGCTTTGACGAGGAGCGAGGACCAAGAACATAGGAGAGAGAACCCAGAGAACCTCACTCCTCCGCCCTGAGTCCTGGGTCCTCACTCCTCATCGTCGTCGATCTGCACGGTCCAGTTCGCCCGCCAGGGGTTGTCTCCAGCGATCTGCGGGCCACCCCACTCACCCATCTCGCGCTCGTCCTGTTCCGCCCACTCGGCCATGCGATCGAGGAACGTCTCCACCGGCGCTTCCGGATCGTGGAAGCGGAAACGACCGAGCTCGGTGAGCAGGGTCGCGCCAGGGTCGAAGACCTCTCCCCGGAAGGCGGCCTTCCGCAGCCGCTCCAGCCGGGGATCGGAATCCGGCAGCGTGCGGACATACGCGGCGAGGGCATCCAGCCCCTCGGCAGAGCGTCGGCTGCGCGCCGCCGCCTCCGGCCCGAGGCCCATCATGTCCTGGAACTCACGCTCCCGCCGCCACGCCGCAATCGCGTCGATCCGCTCCGCGATGGCCCTGCGCACGTCCGTCATGCCGCTATTTCCTTCCGCCTCATCCGAAGGACGCAAATCCGTCTACCACGAGTGTATCCAGCATTCGAGCCACCCGTCGCGCCGTCACCGGGAAGATCGCGCGTCCCGGGCCAAGCAGATCGTGATCCTGGATCGCCCCCTCACCCAGCGCATCCCAGGCCGTGCGCACAGCCGCATGCGGCGGTTCGCTCGGATTCAGACACCAGGCAAGAACCTGAAGTAATGGCCGCTCCAACCGAGACGCCGATCCGGAGAATTTGGGCAGCACCTTCATCAGCACGGCAAGATCGAATGCTCCCGCGACGGATGCCTACGGGACGACCGACTCGTACGCCCCGACGAAGGATGCGATCTCATCAAAGACGCGATAGCCGAATTGCATCTGCGACCGGGCTAGCGAGGCATTCAGGGCCTGGAGCCACGTCCGGATGTCCGGATGCGCATCCACGATTCCAGCAATCTCACCCTTGTCGATTCCGATAAACCGGCCGTCGCGCGAGAAGACATCCAGCAGGGCACGCCGCTCGTCATCGCCGATGGCCGCTAGCGCGTCCCCGGTCCGGGGCGGCGGATAGGCAGAGAAATCGACGTCCGCAAGCTCGATCGTGAACGCGCGGTCCAGCACCTTCGGACTGAAGGCACGCGTCGTCTCGTCCATGTTGACGGTGCCGACGATGTACAGATTCGGTGGAAGACGGATTGCGGCGGGCGGCACATCGGCGTCGTCCTGATCCTCGGCGGGGTCCGGCCGCTCGATCCGGATCGCCTCGCGCGTCAAGCCTTCGGCGTCGCGCCCCGATTCGAGCACGCTCAGAAGGTCCGCAAAGTAGTATTCGACGTGGGCGAGGTTCATCTCATCGAGAATGACGAACCAGGCAACCCGGTCTTCACGCGGTCCCCGGAAGTTCTCGGCAGCGCGGAGGACGAAGCGCAGAAACTCGGTCCATTCATAGGAACCGAGGAGCGGATTGTGATATCCGAGCAATGCCCGGCTGTCCCGCCAGTCCGGCCGGACGGATAGGAACAAGTTGTTCTGCATGGATGCCGCGTCGGCCAGCAAACTCCCGCTTACGACTGGTTCCTCGTCGGGCCGCCGAATCGAAATCGTCTCGATCTGGTTGTCATCACCCAATGAGATATCGAGCAACAGCGGATCGCCAACGTTCATCTCCCGAAACACCTTGCGGATGACTCCTCCAGGATAGACACGGGCAATTCTGTTCCGCCCACCGTTGAACTCGATGTGTGAGAGTGTGCCCAACGAGCCATTACTGCCGAAGCGAACGAAAACCGGACGCGACTTTCCGAGTTCTGGAAGGGGAAAAGATGCAATCTGCCGACTGGGAAGCGTGAAATAGCCGTGCTTTCGATTCGTCTCTGTAACACGAATGGTGATGTCAGAAACCGACACTCCACCGGCCTCCTGACCAATCCTTGCACTTGGCAGACATCCGACGAACGCCTGCGCCAGCTTGCTCTTCCCGGTCCCGCTGATGCCGGAGAGGATCACGAATCCTTTCGTCTGAAGTGCCGCATAGAACGTCGCAAGTTGCTGATCTGTGTACGTCAGTCCCTGAGCCCGCACGCTCCGTTGCATGACATCAAGGGGAATGACGGCCGGCGTACCCACAGCGTGAGCGACCCTCTGGCCTACGATTTCCGTGAACTGTGCCTCTGTGAGCTGGAGGATGGTTGCCTGGCGGCTGAGAAGGGAAGCCGTACTTTCGCTGAGGTGATCGAGTGGTGTGCGATCGATACTGGTCCATTCCACCTGACGGCGGTGTCGATAGGGGAAGTCATCGTCGACTAGTTCGTAGTCCCCGATAATCGTTCCAACGCCATAGAGCTCGCCACGTGCAGTCGAGAGCACTCGATCACCGATTTGCATGCCGTGGATGAACTGCCAAAGCGCCAATGCCCCAGCAGGGGACACACCGGTCTCTCGACGAAGACCGGCGGTAAACCCTTCTCGATCCGCTGGAAGGTCAGGAACATGACCGACTTCCTCCCATCCAATCGCGATGAACGAACCATCACGAAAGGTGGACCAGTCTCGATTGCCTCGCCCCGCCGAAACTTTCCAGTATCGAGTACTCGATTTCGCAGCGACACTGCCATCGTTCACATATGCCGGGGTTGGAAGCTCCTGACCGGACCGATCCTCAATCTCCTTCAGGGCAGCGGGATCGAACGATGCCGAACGACTTGACCGAGTTCGCACCGAGCGAGCCAACACCTCCACAACCTCTCGATGAGACTCCGCTACTTCTTGCCACGCCGTTTCGAACTCAAGATGCGGGACACTCACCCGGGCAAGGTCAATCCCGAAGCTATCGGTACGCCGGAAGTCGTCTTTGACAACCTTGATGACGGGAGAACTCGGTGCAGGGGCCTTCAGCAGAATTTCCAGTCTCCCAGAACCGTCACGTTGATAGAGCCACGTCGTGTACTCACTGACGAACACAATCACGCGACCTTCGTAGAACTGAACCGACCACGAGTTCGGATTGATCTCATGGGCAACTCGGATCGACTCGGCCATCTGCCGATAGATTGCCATTCGTGCGTGTTCCAGCGTGGGGTCAATCATCGCTGCCTCGTTTCACATCTCCTGCATACGCCGGAAGCGCGAGCGGTTCCCGTGCATGGCCCGACAGCACGCCAAGCAAATCGGCGTCGAACTTGCGCGCGGTCTTTACTTGCGTGCGAACACCTCTCGCTACGGTCTCCACCAGTCGTTCGTGTGCCTCGGCAAAGGCTTCGATGAAGTCATAGATGTCGTATCCTCTCGCCCAGAACCAACCCGCCTGACCGTCAAGAACGGTGTCTTCGGTCCGCTGCTCGTCCCATCTTCTGGCCACGGGCTCTGGAACGTCGTCCAACCATACACACAACTCGATACGACCGGGACGCTGTCTCCATTTCGCACCTGGAAGATCCGCAATCGTCACGACAACCGATCGCTGACTCCTGTAGAACGACCACGATCGATCGTTCGTCCGCTGCGCCAACGTGATAGTCGATGCCAGTCGATCGGCGACGATCCACGGCACACCATCAAGCACACCTTCGCTGAACTTCGGATCATCGAGATACACCGGCCTTGGAAGCGTCTCACCCGCCAGGGCCTCGACTTCTCTCATGGCTCGTTCATCGTACCGTCGCCAGTAATTTGGCTTGCTTCTGGCAGCTGTCGCGATCGCACGATGGTGCGACTCTCGGAGCGCCGGAAACCTCTTCACCATCTCCAATGCCGGAATCCGAACCCGGTGAAAGTCACGATGGACCTTGAAGACCTTATCGTCCTCATCGAGATCGCCAATATCCGGAGTTGGGTCCTGAAGAATGAGGTCAACGTTCCCGGTCATGTCCTTGCGAGGCGAGAAAGAATAATAGGCGCCCACCAGCAGGATGATCTGCTTCTTCCAATACATCACGAGCCACGAGTTCGGGTTGATGTCGTGCGCCAGCCGGATCGACTCGGCCATCTGCTGGTAGACCGCCGTCCGCGCTCGATTCAGCGCATCACTCGCCAACGGCACAACCGCCACGTCGCTCACAATGCTTCTCCCATCGCCAGCGGAGACATCCCGATCTCGCCCACGCCGCTCAATCCCTCGTTCAGCACCACATCCGCCACGGTCGTGGATGCAGCAGGACCGATCACCGGCCGGAACGTGGAACTCGTTCCCGGATAGAGCACCACCGCTGCACGCATCCCGAGCGCGTCCCGGTAGGCGTGCATCTTCACCAGATCGTCGTCCTTCGGATCGTACGACATCCCAGCCGGAAGTTCCCCATCCTCCAAGACCGCTATGGAGGACGAGGCCACCATCCGGAACTTCGCGTCGAAGGCGACGCGCGTACCCTCCGCCGGTATCCACAGATAGTCTGGCCGCAACTGCACACCGGAGTATCCACACTCTGACCCGTTGTAGACCAGCGTTCCCGCCGTCCCGAACCGGCATGCAAACCGATGCCGCAGGCCATCCACACCATCGCCGACCGCGTCCATCGTCCCCGGGATATCGAGCGCCGCGCCGATGCGGTCTGCCAGTTCGAAGAAGACCCAGTATTCGTAGAGCGTCGCGATATCCCGGATGTCGATCGCATGCTCCAGCCGATCGAACAGCGGTTGCCGCGCCCGCTGGAACGCGAACCACAAGCGCGTCAGCTCGCGATAACCGTCCCGCCGCTGCAAGACCCGCGACTCCACCGGAATGCGCACCAACGGTCCGACTTCGATAAACTGGCGGTCTCGCACAAACGCCCGCAATGCGCCGCGCAGGGCACCCAGACGGATGCGATCAGCCTCCGGAACCTGTCTATACCAGGGAGCCTCTGGAATCGCGTCCGCCCGATCCAGCATTCGCCGCGCAACATCGAGCGCGAAGCGATTCTCCGGCACGTCCAGCGTCTCGATCGGACGCCGCTGGCGCACACGTTCCGGGCGGAGACGATGAGCGATCCTTGGCTCCGAAAGGTCATTGTGCGTCGCTGCCCGCAACACGCTCAGCATCGCGTCGAGGTCGATGTCGGACGCCTCGACCAAACGCACATCCTCATACACCTCATGCAGGCGCCGAAGCGGACGGTGCGCGATCGCCTGCACGGCACGCATCAGATCCTGCCCGTGGCGGCGAAAGAAGTGATAGGCGAAAAGGAGGTTCGGGGGACGCCGCGCCTCCCGCACGAGACGTCCGGTCGGGGCAGCAGCGAGGAAAGGCAGAGATGCCTGTCGCGCGAAGAGATCCGCCAACACGAGATCCGTGAAGCGGATCGACTCCAGCGGTGTCGCGAACTTGGCAGCGATCACCTCCACCGTCGTCCCGGCACCAAACGGTTTCCCACCGCGCAATGGCTGGAGGTGCGCAAGCCCGAGCTGGTTCTCGAATCGAACCTCGAACACGGGATGCGGAGCAACCAGCGGCAGGACCCGGGCTGAACCGACCCGGAGGGCATCGGCGCCCGGCGCGGTGACGCGATACGTCGTCCACTCGACGAGGAAACGGTCCGGCCGGTGGGGCTGGCCCCGGTAGGCGGCAAACGCCGGGTTGGCATCGCTCGCCACGATGTCTGTTCCGTGGTGGAGGGCAATCTCCAAGCCGCCCAATTCAAGGGCCGCAGTACCACCGGAGATGTCGTCTACCTCGGCGACATCGATTTCTCTCGCGGCATCCGTTTCCACGGGAGTGTCAGAAGACCTGAGCGACGAGCAGCGCGATCAATCCCAGCACGACAAGGACGCTGAGGATCACCTGCCATCGCTTCGAAAACGCGAAGCCGGCTGCCTCGCTGGTGAAATCGTCGGTCACCGCCGGTCCCGCGTGTGCAATCGCTGGCGGCGCAACCTCCGCTCGCAACTCCTGCGGCGCGACCATTCGCTGCCGGCGGTCGCGCTCCAGTTCCACCGCCAGCACGTAGTCCGCCAGTTGGACGGGATCGGCCTCCGTCCAGCCGAGGTCGAATGGCGACCACCGGTTGTCCAGCTTGATGATCGACTGGAGCGACGCCGATTCATCCTGCTCCGCCGCATGCAGGGCCAGCCCGTAGGCTCGCTGGTCGCGCCGCAGGTCGTCGGTAATGTCGCGGCGTACGCTCTCCACCTCGCGGCCCTGGTAGGCCGGATGCCAGGCAAAGAATGCCCGCCGGGCAGGGGAGGATGCGTCAGAGGGCGTGGGGGTGTGATCCGTCACAAGGGCTCCTGGTGGGGCGGCATCCCGGACGGGCAACCGGGCCGGGATGCCGCCCCCGCACGTGTGGCAACGTCCGCTCCGTCTTCACCCTATGGTACGCGATCCGGCATCGCCGCCCGGTCCGTACCTCTGGCTAGAACCGATCGGCCGGATAGATGTACGGCCCTCGTTCCGGGAACAACACCGACAGCACATCCACGATCTCCCCCTCGATACCGATCCGCTCCAGCAGATCCCGCGGCGGAAACGATCCCAACGCCAGCCGCGCCAGGTCCCCCGGCGACAACTCCACCGACACCGCGTCGCCTGGGGCATTCTCAGCCACGTCCAGCGCGTCGTTCGTCAGGCGGAGAGACACCGCCTCGCCGTCCGCCACGAGCTGCAACGGCCCTTGCCATCCGGCCCGGGCTCCGAGCCATCGAGCCCGCAGTTCCGGCTCCAACGCCTTCACCAGCGCCCGCGTGCCGGTCGAGCGGGCCATGAACTGGGCATCGCGGAAGGTGATCGCGAGCATGGCCGTATCCTGCAACCGCGCCGCCATACCCAGCGCCCCGCTCGCCGGCTGGTGGAGATCGACGTGCGCCTTGCCCGCCTCGACCGCCCATTGGCGTACCCCGGCGAGCAGGCCATCGGCGGAGCGCGGTGTCAGCGCGAACGCCTCACCGATGTGGAGCCCGTCCGGATGGTCGCGGCGCATGTTCTGTATCCACCAGATGAAGGCCGCCATCCACGCATATGCCTGCACCGCGCCCGTCTCGTCGACGATCACGCGGCATTCATCCTCCTCCCCGGCGATCGACGTCGCGAGCTCCTGCCAGACGGTGTCATCGTCGGGGCGCACCGCCGAACCCACGATATCGCGGGTCTCGCGGGCGTAGATGGCGCGGATCGCCGGAATGTCAGCGGCCGTCGCGCGGCGGAAGGCCATGCCCTCTGGCAGGGCGGCGTCCCGGTCGAGCCGGGTGATCCGGATGCCGCCCTCGTGGGCCGCGGTCGCATACCCCCAGCGCGGGTAATAGTCGGGGATGCCATAAAGCGCCGTGAGGTGGGCGTCCCCCGCCTTCATGCGTTCCACAGCGGCGGACAGTACCTGCCGCGAGTAGCCCTGGTTCCGATGCTCCTCCGGCGTCGCCACTCCGCCGATGCCGTCCATGCGGACGGTCGCCCGTCCGATCCGCAAGGTGTATGGCACGATCCAGGTCCGGCTGAGCTCAACACCATCGCGATAGAGTGCGAGCCGGGTCGCCTTGCCACCGCCGTCATGCTCCAGCGCCACCATCCCGTCCAGCGTCGTCGCCGGTTCTGCGTTGACCATATTCTTGCTCCTGTGTTGATCGATGAGCCGACATGCGGACGGCCGGGTCTGGATATGGCCCGGCCGTGTTGGTGAATTGATTCTGGTACCCAACGCGGACGGGAACCATCCGCGTTGGGCTGACATGCTACAGGGCGACGGTCCCCTCGTACACGAGATCGCGGCAGCGGGCCTCGACCTCCGCCGGATCGATGCTCAGCCGTGCCATCCCGGTCTCCTGCGCCGAGCGGGCGACCGCCGCTGCCACCCGTGGCGAGACACGGAGATCCAGGCTGTCCGGAATCAGGAACTCCGGGCTCAGCTTCTCGGGCGGCACGAGGTCGGCGATCGCGTAGGCCGCCGCGATCTTCATGTCGTCGCTGATCTGCCGCGCCTTCACGTCCAGCGCGCCCCGGAAGACGCCCGGGAAGGCCAGCGAGTTGTTGATCTGGTTCGGGAAGTCGCTGCGTCCGGTGGCGACGGCGAAGGCCCCGGCATCCCTCGCGAGGTCGGGCATGATCTCGGGCGTCGGGTTTGCCAGCGCGAAGATCAGCGGGTCCGGCGCCATCGAGCGCACCATCTCCTGCGTCAGGGAGCCCGGCGCGGAGAGCCCGATGAAGACATCGGCGCCCGGCAGCACATCGGCCAGCTTACCGGTCTTTCCCTCGCGGTTGGTCACCTCGGCAATCGCCCGCTTGGAGACATCCATGTGTCCTGGTCGCCCGGTGTAGATCGCCCCGGCCCGGTCGCAGAGGATGATGTCCGCCGCTCCAAGCACATTCAGCAGCTTGGCGACGGCGATGCCGGCTGCCCCAGCCCCGTTGATGACGATCTTGAGGTCTCCGATCTCGCAGTCGCGCAGCCGGGCGGCGTTGATCAGCCCCGCGGAGACCACGATCGCCGTGCCGTGCTGATCGTCGTGGAAGACCGGCATGTCGAGCCGCGCGCGCAGCTTCTCCTCGATCTCGAAGCAGCGCGGCGCGGAGATATCCTCCAGATTGATCCCGCCCAGCGACGGCGCAATCGCCGCCACCGTCTCCACGATCTGGTCGGGATCGCGTTCCGCCAGGCAGATCGGGAAGGCCTCCACCCCGGCCAGGGTCTGGAAGAGCACGGCCTTGCCCTCCATCACCGGCAAGCCGGCGGTCGGCCCGATATCCCCGAGCCCCAGCACCGCCGAGCCATCGGTCACGATCCCGACGAGGTTGCCCTTCGCCGTGAACTCGGTCACGCGGGAAACGTCGTCGCGAATGACGTGCGCGGGCACCAGCGCACGCGGCGGCACGTAGAGCAGGTTCAGGATGTGGTGGTCCTTGATGGGGATCTTGCTCCGGACCTCGAGCACCCCGTGGTTGCGCTCCCGGAGGTCGATCGCCTCCTCGCGGAACGTGCGGCCCTCCTGCCGCGTGCTTGGCCGTGGCGGGTCGAGCCGGCCCTCGTAGACGAAGCGCCGCGTCTTCTCGGCCACCTCCGCCGGGTCTACCGCCCGCGTGGCCTCCCCCGTCTCGATCGCGCCATGCACCACGGCCTCGGCAATCGCCGGCGCCACCCGGAAGTCGAAGAGGGCCGGGACGATGTTCTCCTCGTGCAGCTGATCGTCCGGCACCATGTCGGCCAGCGCCCGCGCCGCGTGCAGCATCATGCGCAGGCGGATGTGGCGCGATCCGCTGTCCAGCAGCCCCCGGAAGAAGCCGGGGAAGACGAGCGAGACATCCATCATGTTCGGATAATCGGAGCGTCCGGTCGCGATCACGCGGGCGCCGCCGGCCCGCGCCACCGACGGCAGGACCTCCGGCGTCGGCACGGCCAGCGCGATCACGATCGGGTCCGGCGCCATCGAACGGATCATCGCCTCCGTGACGATGTTGCCGGTGGAGACCCCGATGAAGACGTCGGCGCCAACCAGCATGTCGCTGAGCGACCCCTGATGCTGTGCCTCGTTGGTTTCCTTGGCGACGTAGGACTTCGCCCAGTTCATCCGCTCGGCCCGGCCGCGATAGATCGCCCCGGCCCGGTCACAGACGACCAGGTTCTTCACCCCGGCCCGCACCAGCAGCCGCGCGACCCCGATCCCCGCGATCCCGGCCCCGCTGAGCACGACCTTCACCGTGCCGAGGTCCTTGCCGACCACCTTCAGCGCGTTGTAGAGCGCGCCGAGCACCAGGATGGCCGTGCCGTGGTGCTGGTTGGAGAAGACCGGGATGTCGGCGCCCTTGTCGAGGTTGTCGGCGATGGTGAAGGCACGTGGCGAGGAGATGTCGTCGAGGCAGATCGCCCCGAACGTCGGGGATATGGCGATGCCGATCTCCACGATCTCGCCCGGGTCGGTGGTATTCACGCAGAGCGGGACCGCATCGACCCCGGCGAAGGTCTTGAAGATGACGCTCTTGCCCTCCGCCACCGGCAGCTCGGCCTCCGGCGGCCCTCCCTCGCGTCCGAAGAGGTCGGAGCCATCGGAGAGGATCGCCACCGTGTTGCCGCGGCAGGTGAGATCGTACGAGCGCGTCAGGTCGTGGTGAATGGCCATGCAGGCTTCGGCGACGCCTGGTGTGTAGACGAGCGAGAGCATGGCCCGGTCGCGCACTGGAACCTTCGAGCCGACGCCGATGAGTCCCCGGTACCGGCGGCGGTAGTCGAGCCCCTCGTCGTGCTCGTCGTAGAAGAATGTCCCCTCCGGCATCGTCTCCGCGTTGCCGTTGCGCCGCGAGACCAGCGAGATCGGCGCATCGCTGCGGTCCGTGAAGGCATCCTCTGCGAGCTCGGCGGTCTCATCGAGCCGCATCGACGGCGTGTCCTCGCTGGGCGCTGTCTCGTCGGACATCTGGGGAGCCAGTGCCGAGGTCTCCTGCTCGGACGTAGAGCGCGTCATCTCCGGTCACCTCTTTGCGGAATCGCGCCCGTTCCCGGAACGCGAGCGACCCCGGCCCCTCCTGGCGGGAAGCCGGGTGAAGCATGGGCAATGGGCAGCGGGCGCCATGCCCGGGGCTTCGACTGCCGTAGTCTACACCAGCCCTCGCCCGCGTCCTATCGCCCACCTGGGAGCGATACGCCTCCGCCCGCCCCATCGGCGGGGCGGGCGGGGCGCGACGGAGGGACCGCTGGCCGCTATCTGGCCGGAGACGCGGTCGGCGAGGCGTGGGGCGAGGATTCTGGCGAGGCGGCCGGAGACGCGGCTGGCGATCCGGCGGGGGAAGCTGCCGGCGAGGCCACCGGGGTGCCCTCGTGCGACACGGCGGGCGAGGCAACCGACGATTCCGGCGAGCTCATCCCCGCCTCTGGCGATGACATTCCAAGAACGACCGGCGTCGAGACACCTGCCTCGGGCGTCGCTTCCGTGGCCGGGGTCGACATTCCGGCCATCGGTGTGGACATGCCCGTCATCGGGGTCGACACGGTCTCCGGCGACGAAACCTCCGGGCTGCTCGCCGCTTCTGTAGGCGGCAGCGTCGGCTCGACCGCTGCCGTCGTCGGCGCGGTCATCTCCGTCGGAGCCGGAGTCGGCGTCTTGTCCTTGTCCGAGCCACTACCGCAGCTCACCAGCAGCAGGGTGCTGAGCCCCAGGGCGCCGACGCCCATTGCCCGCCGGACCCGGGTCGTCCCATGAATCCACGCAGCCATACGCACATTCTCCTTTGCATGCGGCACGCAATCGCGCCGGTGGTCCGCTGTCTCCATGACAGCCATTCGTCGAAAGCCGGCGGACCGATCGAACGGTCCCGGCCTTCAGCCACGAACCGGGCATCGCAACATGAGGGCCACTGCCTGCATGTCACGGTCGTCAGCCGGTATACGCCCGCTCCCGCCAATCGGACTGCTCGCGTCGCCCGGTGGTTCCTTCGTCGCCCAGAGAACCGGGCGGATGCCGTCGCCCCATACTTGCCCGGCCCCTCCACAGCCGCTACGCTGCCCTGCAGCGGACCGAACATCGTCCCATCCCGAAACCACATGGAGGAGCGACGCCCGTGGGCACCCCCCTGCACCCAGGCACCCCGTACGACCAGGAACTCGCTGTCGCCATCGCCGCCGCAAAGGGCGCGGCGGCGGCAATCCTTCCCTTCTACCAACAGCACAACGCCGAGACCTACACCAAGGGTGACGGCTCTCCGGTCACGGACGCCGACCTCGCGGCCGATGCCTTCATCCAGCAGACGATCCACGCGGCGTTCCCGGGCGACGCCATCCTCACCGAGGAGGGTGCGAAGGATCTCGCCCGTGTGGACAATCCCCGCTGCTGGATCGCGGACCCCCTGGATGGCACCGCCCAGTTCGTAGCCGGTACCGATCGTTTCGAGGTGCTGATCGCCCTGGTGGAGAACGGACGGCCCGTCGTCGCCGTCAGCGCCCATCCGCCATCCGGCCTGCTTC
>Ga0164243_10006386_pt1 | contig 17854 bp, 18 predicted proteins | sample OricompcompostOP_FD_108781 | JGI IMG/M metagenome (GOLD analysis project Ga0164243, IMG submission 108781) | Organic Plus compost microbial communities from Emeryville, California, USA - Original compost - Organic plus compost (OP) | ecosystem: Engineered > Solid waste > Mixed feedstock >... | reverse complement strand
CCACCGAGTCCGCACGGGGGTAAGCCGACGGCTCGGAGAGGCACGCGATCAGGCGTGTGAGTTGCAAAAATCGGCCTCCCCAAAACCCCGGACGGTGCCCCGGGCGGCGACGGCCTCCGCCTCAAGCGTCGAAGGTGACGACCGGCTTGATGACCCCGTCCTCCTTGGTCTCCATGAGGCGGAGCGCCTTGTCCACCTCCTCGAACCGGAACCGGTGCGTCGTCAGCGGGCTCGGGTCGACGCGGCCCGACTCGATCAGCCGGAGGAGCCGCCGCATCCGGACGGAGCCGCCGGGGCAGAGCCCCGTCCGGATCGTCTTGTCCCCCATCCCGACGCCCCACTCGATCCGGGGGATCGCCACCGAGTCGCCGTGTCCGTAGTAGCCGACCACGGAGACGGTCCCCCCCGGCCGGGTCGTTTTCACGCACGCCTCGAAGGTCGACTGCGCCCCGAGGCATTCGATCGCCGAATCGACGCCGACCCCGCCCGTGAGTCGCAAAATTTCATCAACGGCGTTCCCCTGCGAGGGGTCCACGACCGCGTCGGCCCCGAAGTGCCGCGCCAGCCGCTGGCGCTCGGGCGTGCCGTCGACGGCGATGATCAGGCCCGCCCCCAGGAGCCGGGAGCCGGCGGTGGCCATCAAGCCGACGGGCCCCTGGGCGAAGACGGCCACCGTGCCGCCGAGCGGGATGGCCGCGTGCTCGGCCCCCATGAAGCCGGTGGACAGCATGTCCGCGCAGTAGACCGCGACTTCGTCGGGGACCGTGTCGGGGATCTGCGTCAGGTTGGCCTCGGCGTCGTTGACGTGGAAGTATTCGGCGAAGACGCCGTCCTTGACGTTGGCGAACCGCCAGCCGCCGAGCATGTGCCCGCACTGCGAGGTGAAGCCCCGCTGGCAGTTCTCGCAACGGAAACAGGGGGTGATGGCCCCGACCAGGACCCGGTCGCCCTCCCGGAACCCCCGGACCTCCCCCCCGAGCTTCGCGACGACCCCGACCGCCTCGTGCCCCAGGGTCAGGTTTTCCCGCTCGCCGATCCCGCCGCGCAGGGTGTGCACGTCGGACGTGCAGACCAGGGCGCGGGTGGTCTTGACGACGGCGTCGTTCGGTCCGGGGTCGGGGACGGGCTTCTCCGCGAAGCCGACTTCCCCGATACCCTTCATCACGAAGGCGTTCATCATCCGGGCCATGACCGCCCCCCGTTCGGCATCGCCTTCCGGGGCTGGTTCACTGGCCCTGCCGCCCCGACTGCTGGTTCCCCCGCCCGATGTCGACCATCCGCTCCCGGTTCGACGCCTGGGCGTTTTCGGCCTCCGCACGCTCCCTCGCCTCGCGGGCCTGCTCGGCGGCGGTCTCGTGCGTCGGCGTGGGCCGGCCGCCCTCGTCGTGTTGCGGCTTGGGGATCGCGTCCGAGAGCTTGGGCTTGTTGATCTTTGCCATGACGGTCTCCTTTGTCCTAAAGACGGAAAAGGATGTCGGGCAAATCCCGGGCCGTTTCCGTTGCGCGTGACGGCGCATCCACGTCCGCCGCGCCGCGGGTCCGGCCTACCCGACTGATACATCAGGGGGTCAAAGAACGCAAGTGTCTTGGGGCGTGCCGCCTCCGGCGCGTCGGGGCGTGGCGTCGCCCGCGAATCGGGCGTCGAAGGGTTCGGCGGGTTCCTCGGGGTTTGGACGCCGTAAGGGGAATTCGCGCTTACAACTCGAGTTCCCAGGTCTGCCCGACGAGGTCGCGGCCGAAGGAGCGGTGCGGCTGTTCGGAGACGAGGCGGAAGCCCGCGGACTCGTAGATCCGGCGGGCGGAGACGAGCACGTCGTTCGTCCAGAGGGTGAGCGTCTTGTAACCCTTGGCGCGGGCGAAGCGGATGCACTCGCGGGTGAGGCGGCGGCCGAGGCCGAGGCCGCGGGCGGACGGCTCGACGTACAGCAGGCGGAGCCTGGCCACCGCGTCCGACTCTTTCACGAGGAAGACCGAGCCGACGATTTCCCCCTCGCGCTCGGCGACCCAGCAACGCTCCCGCGCCGGGTCGAAGTTCTTCACGAAGTTCGCCGCGATCTCGGCGACGAGGGCCTCGTAGGTCTCGTCCCAGCCGTACTCGCGGGCGTAGAGGACCCCCTGGCGGTGGACGATCCAGCCGATGTCGCCGACCCGGTGCGTGCGGAGGGTGTACGGGGCGGACGCCGGCGCGGGGTCGTCGAGCAGGCGTTCGACCGTTTTTAACGCCGCGGTGAGCCGACCGAGGTCGTCCGGCGCGAGGCCGTCGAGCAGCGCCGCGGCCTGGTCACGCGCAGCGCGGTCGAGGGGGTTGTAAGCGGCGCGGCCGAGGTCCGTGAGCGTTAAAAGCGTCTGCCGCGCGTCGCCGGGGGCGGGGGCGCGGGTGACGAACCCGCGCGCCTCGAACGCCTTCAAGATCCGGCTGAGGTAGCCGGCGTCGGCCCTTAGTTCGCGCACCAGGTCGGCCGCGGTGAGCCCCTCGCGGCGCGAAAGCTCGTACAGGACGCGCGCCTCCGTCAGCGAAAACTCGCTCTTGAGCAAGACGTCGTCGAGCAGCCCGAGCCGGCGCGTGTAGAACCGGCTGAACCGGCGCAACGCCTCGACCGCGTCCGAATCCGACGATGTCCGAATCCCGCCCATAGGTCAACCCCCCTGCATCCCAGGATCTCACGGGTTGGTTGACCGGGTCAAGTTCTTTTTTTCGGGGCGCGGCGAGGCCGTTGCGTCGGCCGGACCCGTGTCAGCGGCGGAGGTCGAACGGGAGGTGGGGTGCGACGGCCTTTTCCAACAGGCGCCAGACCTCGCGGAACGCCTTGAGTTCGGGGTGCCGTTTCACGGCCGCCCCCACCGTCGCGTTGTGGTCGTCGCGGATCCGGACCGACGTTTCGCCGTCCTCGACCGTCAAGGTGCGGAGGCCCGCGTCGTCGCAAACGCCCCGGCCGGCCGCGGCCGCCTCCAGGGAGCGCGCCGCCAGGGCGAGGCGCGGGAGCGCCGCCCGGACCGGGCCGTCGTCCAACCGGAACGCCGTCCGCACGGGGGACGGGTTCTGGAACCAGTCCGCGTGAAGGGAGGCGTTGCCGCGGTCGACGTCGAGCGTCCAGCGGAGCAGGCGCGAGGTGAAACCATCGGCGTAAGACGTATTGATCCGCATGAGAAGACCTTTCCGCCGTTGCGGCGTGTCGCGGCCGGGCCGGCTACCGGAGCGACGTCGCGTGGTCCGGCGCCCGTTCGGCCCGGACGCGGCCCCAGGGGTAGTCGAGTTCGCGGAAGACGCGGGAGACGATGATCGGGCTGGCGGCCACGAAGAAGGCGGCGCCGCAGAGCCCGACCACGGCCTCGACCACGCCCCCCTTGCCGGCCTTGCCCAGCAGCCAGCCGAACACGCCCGAGGGGACCGTGAACGCCAGCAGGGCCGCGGCGCCGAACCAGACGCAGAGCCAGAAGCCGTCGCACCAGCTCGCCCAGAGGGAGCGGGGGGTCGACGGGGATGGACGCCCGAAGTCGTCTTTCATGGAGGTCGCCTCCTCTCGCCGTTCGTTCGCCTCACCGACTCGGTCTCGCCGCGTCCATCCGTCGCCCGCGCGGTGATGGCTTCGTTGATCTCATCTTACCGCTGTCTTTGCCGGTGTGAAACGGCGTCGGGCCGGCCGCGCGGCCGGTGCGGTTTGGTTACAACGTCCCGGGGCGCCGGCCCCGGACTTCGACGACGCGGCTAGCCACGAATCGCATGAAGACGCCTGCCGGCGTGCGTTCTTCTATCGGTCGGCCCTTACCTCCCGCGACAGGACCCGCAGCCCGCGGCTACACGAGCCGGGCCAGCCGCCTCACGGCCGCCTGGAGGTCTTCCGGGGCGTGGGCGGCATACCCCAACAGAATCCCGCGCCGGGCGAGGGGGGGCGTGCCGTATCGGGAGAGGGGCTGGACTTGCAGGTCGCTTCGGCGACACCGCTCGACGAGTTCCCGCTCGTCGACGTCGTCAGGGAGCCGGCAGACGGGATGGATTCCGGCGTCCGTCGGCTGAACCTCCCGCCTGCCGGGGAGGTGGGCGCGAAGTGCGTCCACGAGCGCCTTCTGCCGCTGCGCGCAGGCGCGGCGGACGTGCCGGGCATTGTGGCCGCCTTCGATGAACTCCGCCAGCACGGCCTGCTCCAGGAAGGATGACCGGGCGTCCGCATAGTGCTTCGCCGTCACGAACGGCTGCACGAGGCCGCTCGGGACGACCAGGAAGCCCAGGCGGAGGCCGGGGTACAAACGGCCGGCATCGCGCCGCTCGGAAGGAGATCCCCGCTTGAGCCAGGAACAACCTGATCCCGTCGTCCGCCCCGTTCGTCGGGACGACCTCGACCAGTGGTCCGCCCATTGGAAGAGTTATCAACAGTTCTACAAGGTCGACCTGCCGGACGACGTCACCGAGCGGACGTGGCTCCGCTTCTTCGACGAGGACGAGCCGGTCTATTCCGCCGTCGCGGTGGAGGGGGGGGCGAATCCTGGGCTTCGTGAACTACCTCTTCCACCGCTCGACTTGGGCCCAGGAGGATTACCGCTATCTCGAAGACCTCTTCGTCGCCCAGGACGCCCGGGGCCGCCAGATCGGTAAGCGGCTGATCGAGCACGTTCGCCAGCAGGCCCGTGAGCGGCACAGCGCCCGGCTTTACTGGCATACCCAGGAAACGAATCTCACCGCGCAAAGGCTCTACGACTGGATCGGCCACAAGGCCGGATTCATCGAGTATCGAATGGCCCTGGCTTGATGCGAGCCTTTGAGGTCGCTTCCGTACCGTGGAGGACGGCTCGGCGACACGAGCCCGTCAAATCCCGGAACGTGCCGCAACTCCGAACCGCTCCGGGGCCTCCCGGGCGGTTCGGGTAAGCGCGGGACGCCGGTTGCGGCGATGACGGCGCCGTTCCCCGGCGGCGGACACGGCCGACTCGCCGGGAACGATGGTTATGGTTGGCTTGCTTCGAGTCGCGGGTATAATCGCCCGCATGACAGTCGATGAAATCCTCACACAGCTTAAGTCCCTCGGCGACGACGCCCGGCGCGCCCACAACGCGAAGGCCGGCGCGCCCGACAACCAGTTCGGCGTGAAACTCGGCGACATCCGCGCGATGGCCAAGAAGATCAAGACCGATCACGGGCTCGCGCTCAAACTCTGGGACACCGGCAACGTCGACGCGCAACTCCTCGCCACGCTCGTCATCAAGCCCAAGTCGCTCTCTGCCGACGAACTCGGCGAGTTGACCCGCTCCACCACCTGCGCGCAGGTGGCGGACTGGCTGAACGCGAACATCGTCGCGCAGCATCCCGAGAAGGAGGCGCTGCGCGAGGGGTGGATGGCGGCAAAGGACCGCTGGGCCGCCCGGGCGGGCTGGAACCTCACCGCCAGCCTGATCAACAAGGGCGCCGACGGCCTCGACCTGCCCGCGCTGCTCGATCGCATCGAGAAAGAGATGCCGAAGGCGGTGCCGGAGGTGCAGTGGACGATGAACAACACGCTCGCCGCCATCGGCATCCACCACCCCGAGCACCGCGAGCGCGCGATCGCCATTGGCGAGGCGATCGGCCTGTACCGCGACTGGCCCGTGTCCAAGGGCTGCACCCCCCCCTTCGTGCCGGTCTGGGTCGAGGCCATGGTGAAGCGGCAGGGCTGAGGAGGGGGGCGCGACACGTCATTGAAAGGCTCGGCACGCGGGAGGAAGTCGACGAATTCCCGCCCGCACGAAGCACCGGGTTGCCCGGCAATGGCTCCGTGAGGTCGGGAATACGTCACTTGCGGATCTGGGAGGCCTCGGTCCGATTGTCGCCTTTCGTCTCGTGAAACAACACCGGCCGAAGGTTAGCCTGAACTTGCTTTCCCGGCGGGGGGCCTGCGCCCTGCTCGCCCAGGCCGTCAGGATCGAGGTTGCTGACCACCTCCAGGCCCGAGCCCCCCTCAGGGACGGGGCGGGTCGCCGCCAGGCCGTTCGCAACGGCCCCCCGCCCGAGCGATCTACTCGGGGCCCCTTCAGCCGAGCGACGCGTCCACGAGGGCGAGCGGCCCGCGGCCCGGGACGTAGTTCACGCTCGTCAGGCCGAGCATCGTGCGCAGCTTCTCCGCGGGGACGTTCTTCAAGGGGCCCGGGGCGGGCGCCTGGCCGGGCGCCGGCTGGGGGAAACCGGTCGAGCGGGCGGTGTGGAAGGTCATGTTGCCTTCGACCTTCTGGGCGATCTGGTGGATGTGTCCGTTCAGCACGGTGACCGAGCCGAACCGTCTGAGGTAGCCGAGCGCCTGTTGGCCGTCCTGTGTCCCCCAGCCCCACTGGGGGTACACCGCCCAGAGGGGGACGTGGCCGAAGACCACGACGGGCGTGCCGGAGGTAAGACCCGCCAGGTCGGCCCTGAGCCAGTCGAGCTGCTCGTTGCCGAGGACGCCGAGGCCCTTGTCGGTCCCCTGGCTCGCGACGTTGACCAGGCCGACGAAGTGCACGCCGTGGTGGTCGAAGCTGTACCAGCCCTCGCCCCTCGTCCCCTTGCCGAACCGTTTCAGGTATTCCGACCCGTCACCGATGACGTCGTGCTCGCCGGGGACGTAGAAGACCTTGCCGACCTTGACCCCCTTGAGGATCTCCGAGACGGTGTCGAACTCCTTGGGCGTCGCGAGGTGCGTGAGGTCGCCGGTGTGGATCAGGAAGTCGGGCCGCTGCGGCAGCGCGTTGATCCGGTCCACCGCCTCCTGGAGCGTGGCGGCCACGCTCCGCCTGTACGGGTCTCTGCCGAACCCGATGTGGCTGTCGCTGATCTGGACGAACGAGAAGGTGCCGGCCGACGCCGGCCCGGCGCCCTGGCCGAACGCCCGCGACGAGAGGACCCCGCCGCCGGCCGTCCAGACGAGCCCCGTACCGGCCCACGCCATGCACTTGAGGAACCCGCGGCGGTCGACGCCGTCGCCGTCGCCCTCTTGATTCCGAACGGTCTGGTCTTCCACGTGTCGGACTCCTTGTGCGGTCACTCGTGGCGCGGATCGAACCCGGCCGCGCCCCCGGGATGAGGGTCTCGTTCAACGGCCGGGGCGGACGACCCCGGCGAGCGATCGTCAGCCTCTCCCGCCGCCGATCACCCCGACCTGGGCGTCGTTGAACTCGGGGGCGAAGCTGGCGACCTGTTGTTTCAAGGCCGGGTCGGGGTCTTCGGGCCAGTAGTTGAACCGGTACTGCGAGGGGTCGAGGCCCGTCGAGGGGAGCCGCCCCTCGGGGACGTTCACGGTGACGACCTGGCCCCGGATCAGGACCGAGTTTCGCGGCAAGGTCGTGGTCTTCCCGGTCGTCAGGTCGGTCACGGAGGCGGTCGGCGGCCGGCCGGGCGTGAGGGTCACCACGACGACGGCGTCGAACCGGATGTCCGGTCGGTCGGGGAACGGACCGGCGGGCAGCTTGCCGCTGCGGTCGATCCCGAAGACGTAGGCCGCCCGCACCTTCGGGTCGATCGCCCCCTGGTTGACGCCGACGAACAGGAAGTTCCCGTTCGGGAGCCGCTCGCCGGCCGCCGCCACGGCGTTCAATTGGGCGAGCTTCGGGCCCACGTAATGCTCGTAGAAATGAGGGGTCTTGAACACGACGCCGCTCCGGCCGGGGTCCTCGTCGTTCACCGTCACCTTGCCGAACAGTCCGTCGTTCTCGGCGTTAATGCCCGAGGCGAAGAAGAGGGTGTTGGCGGCCGCGCCGCCCCGCCCGTTGCCGAACGTGATCCCCCAGAGGCCCTTGGTGTCGCCCCCCGGGAAACCCCCGTTGAGGACCAGGGGCCGGCCCTGGGCGTCGGTGAGTTGGCCGAGGAACGCCCCGGTCTTCGGGTCGAACGCGTTGACCGTGCTGTCGCCGAAGTTGCCGACGAGGAGGGCGTTGCTGAACCGCCCGAAATCGTCCGGGGCGACGGCCATCCCGTGCGGCGAGTTGAGCAACCCTTGCGAGGCGAACCGCGTGATGAGCCGGCCGTCGAGGGTGAACTCGTCGATGAAACCGTTGCCCACGCCCGCGACGTCGTCGTGCCTGGCGTCGTCCTGCTTGGCGTAGGTGACGAACAGGTTGCCGTTGACGACCTTGAGGCCGAAGGGGGCGAACCCGGCCGGGAGGGTCGGGTCGGTGAACGAGCCGGCGAGGTGGACGAGGTGGAAGTTCTTGTCGAAAACGTCGACGGCGCCGTTGTGGAAGTCGGACGCGAAGAGGTAATTCGCCCCGTTGACGGCGCCCATGGTCAAGGTCTTGAAGACGGCGCCGGTCTTGGAAAGGTCGGCCACGATCACGCCTTCGTTCCCGTCCACCTTGGGGTTCCAGGCGACGAGCGTGCCGTCCTCGGTCGAGAAGATCGCGGTAGCCGGGGCCCTCCTGTCCCCCCGGCTGATGACGAAATCACGGGTGGCGTTCAGGACGTTGCCGTTGGGCGCGGCGGGGGGCGTGACGCCCGGGGGCGTGGGGATGACGATCGGCGGGCCGACGACGCGCCCGTTGGCGTCGTACAGCGTCGCCACCCCGGCGTGGTTGTCCGCCACGCGGAACCGGCCGCCGGGGGTCTGCGAGAGTCCCCAGGGGTTCTGGAGGTTCGGGTCCGTGGTCGGGGCGAGGCCGGGGACGTCGGAGGCGAGGTTGGTTTGCCGGTAGGCGCTGCCCGGGAGCGCCTTGAAGAAGTTCTGGTCGACGAACCGGGCCACCGACCGGCCCTGGGCGTCGCCGGCCGTGACGTCGAAACGGAAGTGGTTCCCGCTCCAGACGACGCTGTTCTCCGCCTCGGCCGCCGCGGCCGAGAAGCTCGGGAACGAGTGCGTCTCGCCCTTCACGTCCTCGGACGTCAGGCTGAAGGCGACGGCGTCGGTGCCGAAGACGTCGGCGAGCGTCGCCGCGGCGGCGCCGCTGATGCCGCCGTGGGCGGAGACCCACGACGGGTGGTTCGCCGTGTTGTTGAGCGGCAGCCAGTTCGTGTCGGCGGCGGTGTCGGGGTTGCCGTCCTGGCCGGCGAGTTGGACGGCGGTAACGGGGCGCCACCGGTTATAGATGTACTTGGCGTCGAAGAGGGCGATCGTCGCGTCGGCCAGGGCGACGTCCAGTTCGGCGAACAGCCGGGCGTCCTGGTCGAGCGTGTTGCCCCGCGACGCGGCCGCGTTCTGCGCGATCTCGTTCCAGTAGCCGGCGATCTGCGGGGTGCCCGCCTTACCCTCCCAGAACTTCGCGACGTCCGTCTCCTGGGCCGTGCGGACGGTGCTGTCCACGCGCCCGAAGTCCTTGACCTCGTTAAAGGCGGCGGTGTACTCGGGGCTGTTCAACGCCGGGGGCGGGCCCGGGCGGAACTGGGACCCGCTGGTCAGGGCGAAGGGCGTGACGAACGGCCATTGCGGCGTCTGGGCCGGCGCGAAGGCCGACGGCGTCGGCCGCCAGTCGCCCGGGGCGGCCCCGGGCGTGTAAGGGACCACGGCGTTGGCGCCGTCCGCGACCCGAGAGATCAACGTCTGTTCGGCGACGGACCGCCCCACGGCGAGTCCGTCGGCCTTGCCCTGGCCGTCGGGGACGCCCGCCAGCACCGAGAGGTACGTCGCCTGGAACAGCGCCGTGTCGTTCGGGAAGAGGGCCGAGGCGGTGAAGAGCCCCGCCGCGTCCGCCGCCGCCACGGGCGACGCGCCGGCCGGCGCGTTCGCCTGCACGAGGAAGGCGCCGGAGGTGTGGTCGATGGAGTTCACCGCGTCATAGATCGCCGTCTGCACGATCGCCAGGTCTCTCGTCAGGAAGGCGAGCGTCGGCTTGTCGGACCGGACGGCGGCCAGGACGGCCTGGTTCCATTGAACGACCGCGTCGGCCGAGGGCAGACAGCGCTCGTCGAGCGATTCGACGCCCGGACGGCGGCCCCGTGGCTGTCGCCCCCGACCCCGGGGGACTCGCGGGCGGGGCGTGCGTGAGCCGGTCCGCAGTTGCAAGAACATAAGATGCACCTTTCACGTTAGGAGTGGGCCCTCACGTCACGGGGACTCCCCGTGAGAACTGCGGGCAGTTCCCGTGTCAGGACAGGGGGGGCGGCCGGGGGAGGCGTCCCCCGGGCCGGACGGCCGCGATGCGGTGCGCTTCCGGCGCGGACCGACGCGGTCACGCCGTGTCGGACGCCACCGCGCGATTCCCGATCCCCCTGATGCGTCACCGCCAGGCCCCTGACGACCCGCCGGTCGCCGGGCACGGGTCGGGCTCAATTCCCCGACGCCAACGACCTAGACCATCCCGACGCGGAGTTTATTCCCGTAGACTTCGGGGACCCGGGATTTCGCCGCAGGTGAGGCGGTTGCCGACCGGCCGCGCCGGATTCTGAAAAGACTTGGGATTAAAAGGGCCGGCCGCGCGGTCTTACTTGTTGACGGTCTCGACGTCGCGGGAAGTAACGCCCTTGCAGAGAGACGAGGATCGCGAGCGGTTTGAGCAATCCCTCCTACCGCACCTGGACGCCGCGTATAACCTGGCGCGTTGGCTGACGCGCGACGACCACGACGCGGAGGACCTGGTGCAGGCGGCCTACCTGCGCGCCTTGAAATTCTTCGGCGGGTATCACATGGGGGACAACCGCGCCTGGCTGCTCACGATCGTCCGCAACGCCTGTTACACCTGGCTCGCGCGGCAGCGGGCCCGCGGGACCACGACGGCGTTCGACGAGGATGTTCACGGGGTCGAGTCCGACGCCGTCGGCCCGGAAAAACGCCTGCTGCGCGAGGAGCAAACGCGATCGGTCCGGCGGGCCGTGGAGGAACTGCCCGTGGAACTCCGGGAGGTCGTGGTTCTCCGCGAGATGGAAGGCTTGTCTTACAAGGAGATCGCCGCCGTCGCCGAGATCCCCCTGGGTACGGTCATGTCCCGCCTGGCGCGTGCCCGCGAGCGGCTGCGCCAACGGCTGGGCGACTGCGCGGACTGGGAGTCGTAATTTGAACTGCCGAGAGACGCAAGCGCTCATCCACGGCTACGCCGACGGCGAGCTCGACCTGGTGACGAGCCTGGAGGTCGAACGGCACCTCCAGGAGTGCCCGGAGTGCGCGCAGGCCCTCGCAAGTCTCCAGGCCGTTCGTGCGGCGGTCAAGAACTGCGGCCTCTATGCCCAGGCGCCACCGGACCTGGCGAAGCGCGTGCGGTCCGCCATGCGCGCGGCGAGCCGCGGGGACCGCACGCGAAGCGTGCGGATCGGGCCTTGGCTCGCCGTCGCGGCCTCCCTCGCCCTGTTGGCGGCCGCGGTCTGGGGGCTGGCGCGTGGGCTGCTGACCGCCCGTTCCGACGACGCCGTCCTGGCCCGGGAGTTGGTCGCCAGCCACGTCCGCTCGCAAATGCTCCCCTCACACCGGTTCGACGTGGCGTCGTCGGACCCGCACACGGTCAAACCCTGGTTCGAGGGAAAACTCGACTTCGCGCCCCCGGTGAAGGATCTCGCGGATCAGGGGTTCCCCTTGATCGGCGGGCGGCTCGACTACCTCCAGAACCGCCCGGTCGCGGCGCTCGTTTACCAGCGCCGCAAGCATTCCATCAACCTCTTCATCTGGCCGTCGACACCCGACGACGGGGCCGCGCCCGCGAAGGTGACGCGGCAGGGGTTTCACATGATCCGGTGGACGAGCGCGGGGATGACGTTCTGGGCCGTCTCCGACCTCAACGAGCGCGAACTGCGGGAGTTCACCCGCCTGGTTCAGAATTAGCGCCGGTTAACGCCGTTTGCCGCTTCCTCACGCCCGTCGGAGTGCGGCCGCGGCGTGTTCGTGCTCCGGTAGGTACGGCTCGACCGCCGCGCGGGCGCGCTCCACGTATTCCTGCTTCTGGCCGACGGGGGCGACGTAATGAACGACGCCTTCCGCCGCGCCCCAGCCCGCGAGGCGAGCGATCACCCAGGCCGCGAGATAGTGGGAGGCGAGGCAGCCCCCGGCCGTGGCGACGTTCCCGTGGGCGACGAACGGCTGATCCAGGACCCGGACCCCGGCCTCCTCGACCCACGGCTTCGTCGTGGAATCGGTACACGCCGGGACGTCCTCGAGGAGCCCGAGTTTCGCGAGCACGAGCGCCCCGGAGCATTGGGCGCCGATGATTTGGCGAGTCGGGTCCAGCCCGAGCTCTCCCATCAGGCCGGGGTCGCGCACCACGTCGCGCGTCCCCATCCCGCTGCCGACGATGACCGCGTCGGCCTCGCGGGCGAAGCTCAGGGGGGCCTGGGACTGGACGACGACCCCGTTCATCGACGCGACCCGTTGGGCGGGACACACGATCAGGGCTTGCAGCTTCGGCCCCGTGACCCGATTGATCATCGCCGAGGCGACGAACGAATCGAGCTCGTTGAAGCCTTCGAATGTGAGCACCGCGATCCGCATACGGCCTCCGGGGTCTAACGTCACCGCTCAGCTACCGGCAGGGCGTCAATGAAGTCCGTGGCCCAGACACCGATGACGCCCCGCCGGTTCGCTGCGGAGATTAGCCCGAGGACGGTCTCACTCTCCGGACCAATCCATGTTGTCGAGGTCCTCGATCATCCCGGCCTTCTGCGTCGGCCGCCATCCCAGCCGCTCCTGCGTCAGGGCGCTCGACGCCGGGCCGTCCGCGCCGACGAAGAACCCGAGCAGGCCGAAGTGCCCGGCGGCCTCCTCCGGGGACTTGGAGACGACCGGCACCTTCAGACCCCGGCCGATGGCCTCCGCGATCTCGCGGAGCGGCACCCCCTCCTCGGCGACCGCGTGATACCTCGCCCCGGCGGGCCCCTTCTCAAGGGCCAATCGGTAGAGGGGGGCGGCGTCGAGCACGTGGACCGCGGGCCAGCGGTTGAGCCCGTCGCCGACATAGGCCGAGACGCCCTTCTCGCGGGCGCTGGCGATCAGGTAGGTGACCAGGCCCTGCTTGCGCGTGTCGTGGACCTGCGGCAGACGCACCACGGACACGCGCACCCCCCGCGCCGCGAATTGACTCGCCGTCTGTTCGGATACGCGGGCGATCGGGTAGTTCGCCGGGATCTCGACGTCCTCCGTCGCGACGCTCCCCGGGCTGAGGAACAGCCCGGAGGTGACGACCAGGGGGCGGTTCGAGCCCGCCAGTTCGTCCCCCATCGCCTCGATGGCCCGCTTGTCGATCTGGCAGACCTCCTGGAACCGGGAGAAGTCGTGGACGAAGCCGAGGTGGATCACCCCGTCCGAGGCCGCCGCTCCGCTGCGCAGGCTGTCCAGGTCCTCAAGGTCGCCCCGGTGCACCTCGGCCCCGGCGGAGGCGAGGGCCTCGGCGCCCGCGTCCGAGCGGGAGAGGCCGAGCACCGTGTGCCCCGCCCTGAGGAGGTCCTGAACGACGGCCGAACCGATAAAGCCCGTGGCGCCGGTGACGAAAACGCGCATGGTGAACCCTTTCGGTGAAGGCGTGGAAATCCAGGCGGCCCGGGGGGGCCGGTCACGTGAAATCTGCGGGGGACGACGGGTCTTAGCGCTAACTCCGGCGCAGCCCGTCCATCACCAGTTGCCAGACGTCTTCATACGCCGCGTCGATGGCCGGGTCGCACCACTCGGCGGCGTGGGACGGGTGGTGGAATTTGGACGTGGCGACCAGCACGGCCCGGCCCATGGCCGTCGGGTCGACCGTGCGGAACGTGCCTTCCTCGACGCCGGAGGCGATGACCGTCGCGACCAGGCGGATCATCTCCTCGATATGGGCGGCGATGACGGACTTGGCGTCGGCCGCCAGCGTCCGGTAGGCGGTGAAAAGCTCGGGGTCGTCGGCGGCACGGCGCCGCTTGACCGCGATGAGGGCGTCGATCAGCTTCCGCAGGCGCTCGGGGGCCGGCCCCCGCTCCGCGACGACGGCCCGGAGCGGGGGCATGGTCGCCTCAAGCCACCGGCCCAAGACCTTATCCCTCAGCCCGGCCTTGCTCCCCACGTGCTTATGAACGGCCGTGTGGCTGACCCCGAGCGCCCGGGCCACGTCCACGACGGTCGCCTTGGCCGGGCCGAACCGACGGATGACGTCTTCGGCCGTGGCCAGGATCTTGTCGAGGGTGAGCGGGGCGTCGGGGGGCATGGGGGGTTCTCAGTTCTTCGCCGCGGCGGCGATCCCGTCCAACTCGGCCAGGGCGTCTGGCGGCAGGTTCAGCCCGGCCGCTGCCAGGTTCTCACGGAGGTGGGCCCGTGTCGAGGTGCCGGGGATCAGCAGGATGTTGGGCGAGCGGTGCAGCAGCCATGCCAGGGCGACCTGCATCGGCGTGGCCCCGAGGCGGCCCGCGACGTCCGACAGCGTGGACGACTGGAGCGGCGTGAACCCGCCGAGCGGGAAGAACGGCACGTAGGGGATGCCCTGCCGCGCCAGGTCGTCGATGAAGGCGTCGTCCTTGCGGTTGGCCAGGTTGTAGAGGTTCTGGACGCACACGACCGGGGTGATCGCTTGCGCCTCGGCCAACTGCGCCGCCGTGACGTTGCTCAGGCCGACGTGGCGGATCAGGCCCTGCCGCTTCAACTCGGCCAGGACCTCGACCTTATCCGCGATCGAACCTTCCGTCGGTTCGAGCAGCCCGCCGACGCGGAGGTTCACGACGTCGAGCGCCTCAAGGCCGAGGTTCCTGAGGTTGTCGTGGACCCCCGCGATCAGGTCGTCCTTGCCGTGCGCGGGCTGCCACGAGGCGTCCTCGCCCCGGACCGCCCCGAGCTTGGTGACGATCACCAGGTTCTCGGGATACGGGTGCAGGGCCCGCTTGATGATCTGGTTGGTGACGTGCGGGCCGTAGAAGTCGCTGGTGTCGATGTGGTCGACGCCCGACTCGACGGCCTCGCGGAGGACGGCGACGGCCTCGTCCGGGTCCTTCGGGGGGCCGAAGACCCCCGGGCCCGCCAGCTGCATCGCGCCATAGCCCATGCGGTGGACCTTCAGCGGCGTGCCGGGGAAGGTGAACCAGCCCCCGAGCTTCGTTTCGCTCATGCCTTGGCTCCTATGGGGTGTCGGACGAGAGCAAGTCTACGCAGAGAGGTTTCAGAAGTCAAACTCTGAAACCGGAAACTCGGCACGCCAGGATCAGGAGTTGTTCGGGGCGGCCTCCGCCGTTCGGTGACGCTCCCCGTCGCGCTCCGCCGGAGGGTTTCGTCCTTCAAGCGGCGCCGCGCGCCTGCATTCGGGGGGAGGTTGGGGTTTCTACCGGGCGGGGTCGTAGTGTTCCTGGGAAATGGTCTTGTACTGTAATATTTAAAAAAAAACTAGATATTATATATTATGTTTATAATATTTAATAGTTATTGTCGTGGCGTCCGGGCCTCTCAGGTTGCCCCTCGGCCGGCGCGTCGTCAACGGCGCTCTCCATGAAGGAAAACGGTTCGACCCGCCTGACGATGCCAAAGGCGGAGCCGGTCCGCTGCCGTATCGGGATTGAGGGCAAGGAAGACGGGCCTTCGATCGACGCCCTCGGCGGAGACGGCGGCGTCCGGCCCCAGGCCCCCAAGCCCTGACCCGGGCCGGCGGGCGGGTCAGGGCCGGGCGGCGTGGAAATGACTCGTATCGACGTCTCGATCACGGGAGCTTGGCCGTGACGGTGCGCTGTACGCCGTCGCTCGCGGCGCGCAGGCTCATCTTGAGGACGCGGTCGGGGGCGGCGTTCGCGATGACCCAGGTTAAGTGGCCGGGGAGTTCGGTGAGGTAGCCGTTGACCGAGAGGATCACGTCGCCGACGCGGACCCCGGCCCGCTCGGCCGCGCCGCCGGCGTAGACGCTGGTGACCTTCAGCCCGCGCCCCCGGCCGGGTTCGTCGAACGGCCCGGCGTCGACCCCGAGGGAGCGCACCGCGGCGTGCTCGTCGAGCACCTCGCCGGGCGCCGGCTCGGTGTTCGGCGGCGCGTCGGGGGCCGAGGCCGAGCTCACCCCGCCGGCCGACCCGGCCGCCGCGGCGATGGTCACGAACGGGGCGAACATCGTCTCGGGGTAGGGGACCGTCCCGGTGAAGCCGCCGTAGCCGAGGTCGGGGGGCCCCCCCTCGACCGTGACGACCGGCTGGTCGGGGGCGAGGGGGCCGACCCCGCCGAAGAAGTTCGGGTGGCCGGGCGTCGGGCCGCCGGGGCCGCCGTCGTGGGCGAACGGGACGATCTTCACGAACCGGCGGAAGGGGGGCGCGGGGTGGGGGTAGCCCGGGCCGCCGTAGAACGGGTAGCCCCCTTCGGCGCCGGGGCCGAGGGCGTCCCCGCCGTAGCCGTAGCCGAGGTGGTACCCCATGCCGAACCCCTGGAAGCCCGGGTAGAGGCCCGGTTTGCCGTAGCCCAGCGTGCCGGCGCCGGGGAACTTGTGCGGGCCTTGGTGCGGACCCTGGTGCGGGCGGTGGCACTGCGGACAGACCGGCGCGACGCCGTCGGCCCGGCAAGGGGCGGCGGCCCAGGCCCAAACCCCCGCGGCGGCGGCCAGTCGGAGCCAACGGCGGACTCGAATCGGCGGTCTCATGGGCGGATTCCTAATGTTCGGGTTAAAGCCCGGGCGCGAGACCCGGCGTGTGGTCGTTGAAAGAAGGCCCGGGCCGGTCGGCCGGGCGGTCATCGGGTCGCCGGGGGCGGGCCGTTGCCGACCGGCGGCAGGTAGGCCGGCCGGTTCGTGTCGACCGGGATGATTTGCCCCGGCGTCCGCAGCGAGGCGACCTCGCGGGCGGGGTAGCCGAGGGCGTGGAACAGCTCGAACTGCGCCCGGTTGTACTCCGAGACCGTCGTGAAATACTCGTTGAACGAGACGTTCATCTGTTCCAGCGAATAGACGGCCTCTTGCGGCCTGTAGGTCAGGATGAGGACGTTTTCGAGGCGACGGGTCTGCCCGAGCCCTTCGAGGTGGCCGTTGAAGGTGATGATGGCGGTGCGCAGGGCGCGGTCGGCCTGGAGGACCCGGGCCGCCGCCGACTGCACGCGCGCCCGGGCCTGGGTCACCTCGGCCGCCACCGTGTCCTGGGTGTTGCGGAGGTCGATGATCGCCCGCGACTCCCGGCCCCGCTCGGCCTTGATCCGCGCCAGGTTGCCGATCCCGAAGTTCTCGAGCTGCCAGAGGAGCTGGACGCTGACGTCGGAGCGGCCCTTCCACTGGTTCAGGCTGCTGTTCGGGCCGAGGGCGAAGAGGCCCCCCTGGATGTACATGCCCGCGCTCTGGAGCCCGTTGAGCATGACGACCGGCAGCAGCGGGCGCGCCTTCTCCCGGCGGATGCTCGTCTCCGCCGCCAGCACCAGCGACCGCCGCGCGGAAAGCTCGGGGCGGTTGGACAGGGCGATCGGCATGAGCTCGTCGAGCGGCCGGGCGGGGTCGACGAGCGTGACCTGGGCGTGGTCGTGCTCCAGGGGCTCGACGACGGCGCGGGGGTCGAGGCGGAGCACCTGGGTCAGGTCGGCGCTGCGCACCCGCCACTCCTGCCGGTACTCGGCGGCGCGCTGTTCGAGGTCGGCGAGCATGTTCCGCGCCCGGTCGACTTCGACCTTGGGGACGAGCTCGCGGCTGAGCTGCGTGATGCGCTCGACGAGGTCCCTCCCCCGTTCGACGCAGTAGAGGGCTCCGGCGTAGGTGCCCCGGGCCTGGTGGACCCGGAAGTAGGCGTCGGCGGTCTGGAGGAGTGCGTCGTTCTTGGCGGTCTGGACGTCCCAGTGGCGGGCGTTCAGCACCTGGCGCGCCACCAGGGGTTGATAGATCACGTCGGTCACGTTGACGTACTGGTAGAGGCTCGGGCCGCCGTAGAAGAAGTTGACGCTGGGGAAGGTCATCACCCCCTTGTTGAAGTCGGGGCCGCCGCCGTCGTGGCGGATGTAGTCGAGGCCGAAGAGGATCGAGGGGACCCAGAGGACCTTGGCGCGGGTGAGCTCGGCCTCGGCGACCCAGACGCTCGCCTGCGCCGCGGCCACGACCAGCGGCCGGGCGT
>Ga0164243_10006385_pt1 | contig 17854 bp, 16 predicted proteins | sample OricompcompostOP_FD_108781 | JGI IMG/M metagenome (GOLD analysis project Ga0164243, IMG submission 108781) | Organic Plus compost microbial communities from Emeryville, California, USA - Original compost - Organic plus compost (OP) | ecosystem: Engineered > Solid waste > Mixed feedstock >... | reverse complement strand
TGCGGGCCTCGGAATTGTCCAGCGGATTGATGGATTGACCATGCTCGGCCCGATCCGCCAGCTCGGTTCCGGTGCGGTATGCCCCCCAGCTGGCCACCGCAACACCGCCGGCCGCCACCAGTGGCGTTGCCGTGCCACCGCTGCCGATGATCACGGCGCCCGCCAGCACGATACCGCCGACCAGTGCTGCCTTATCCAGGATACCGGTGACATGCTCACCGAACGTATCGACCGTTTCCGGTGTGGCCTCCGGCGCTGACAGCCTGACCGAACCGTCGGCATTCTGGGTGAGATGCCCATCCGTCGGATAAGTCATCGAGCCTGGCGGCAATTTGTTTTCCGCTTTCCATTGGTCAAAACTGTCGTATTTGCGGCCAAGATTATCGACAAACCTAGCGCCTTCCGGCGTATCGATCCGGAACAATGGCAAGCTAACTGTGCCGGTCTCGGCGCTGGAGTAGAGAATCGGCAGCACCGTCACCGCCGCATTGTCGCCGCCATATTCCCTGATCGCATTGGCAACCGTCTGGACATGTTCATTCTGCTCGCCTTGGAAAAGCGAAAGAGTGCCCGCGACCACCTGCGCCTGCACGTCATCAGGCGACGTGCCTTCCGGCAGCACCGGCTGTGCCCCCATCGCGGTTCCGACCATGTTGTCAAGGTCGGTGCCCGAATGGACGATCGGCGCATCTCCACGCAGAGTCAGGTAAGGCGTTGCAGCTTCCTGGGCGATCGGATCCGTGAAGACCGGATTCTGCCATGGGTCATCCGTTTGCTGCAGTGTCTTGGCGTCGATGCCCGCATCGCCGCGAATTTGTAAGAGAGCCTGAACCCGGGCATTAAGGCTGACATCCCCCTGATCCGGCATGTATTTCTGCAGCAGCAATGCCTTGCCTTGATCGGTGGCGAGTATGCCCGAAAGGCGCTCCGCCTCCTGGCTCTGCCTTGCCGGATCGCCCGGATACCATTCACGAGCGATCGCGGTAGCAAGCTGCTCCAGGCTTTCCGGAGGCATCGCATCGTTGGCCCCGGCGAAGAGAGCCTGCACGCCCGCGCTCACGGTCGGACTTGGCGGCATCTCAAGGATCGTTGCGAGCAGACGCGCCTTCACCTCGGTCGTATTGTTGCCCGGGTGGCTGAGCATATCCCTGTCGCCGAACAGGCCGATGAAAGAGGCCAGTTCCTCCGGCTGCATGCCATTGATCAGTGCCTTGAGGCTGTCCGTGTCTTCGGCACTGAGCTCCGTGCCTGTATAGAGATCCCCGCTCGCGGCGCGCATGGCGGCATTGGCCAAGTATACCGGATCTCCCTCCATCGGATTCTGATTGAACTCAAGCGCCTTGTGCGCAAGCCGGCTGACGATCAGATCACGCGTAGCCGGATCGGCATCGAAGCGGGCAAAGTCGATCAAGGACGAGATCATCGGGGGCATATTGCCCGCATCGTTGAGGTCGCAATAAAGGTCGACATATTTGTCGATGAGATGGACTTTGCCGGCCTCGCTCAGTTGTCCGAGATCGGGATTTTCACCCCGAAGAGCCGCCATCATCTCTTCGTTGTGGAAGTCCTGGGGATCCCATTCCTCCATCATCGCGTCGATCTTGCCCTGCTGCGTCGCATCACGCAGCAGTTGCTGTGCCTCCAGATTGATATCGAGCGCCTGACGGACTTCCGCAGGCTGTTCGGCATAGAGCCTGTCATAGGCCTGTTTTACTTCATCCGGCGAACCGGCCTGTTTGGCCCGATCGATCACGGTCCGCGCCTGGCTCTCCACCTCCGGTCCTGCATGGGTCGTTTCGCGCAATGTGATGCCCATATCTTCCGCGGCATCTTCGATGGCAATCTGTGCCGGACCGGCGTCGCGCCAGTCATGGTCATAAAGCGCCTGCAGCCTCGCCGTACGTTCCTCTGGCGGCAGGCTCTCGATATAAGTTTTGACGTCGTTGGCGATACCAGCCGTTGCGGCAGTGGTATCCACGCCCGGCTCGGCGTACTCGACCCTGTTGCCTTTCAGGTAAAGCTCCCCGGCGAAGCTATCATCCTGCCCGGCCTTGATCGCCTCGCGTCCGACGGTTGCGTCCTGCCAGTCCGCCTCGTCGCCCAGTAGCCGCTCTGCCGCTGCCTGCCGTTCCGCGGCCGGCAAGGCATCAAGATAGGTCTTCACATCCTGTCTAAGTTCGGCGCGCAACCTGTCACGATCGCCAAGCGTTGCATTGTCGTCATATTGCAGTTCGTTGGCCCGGTCATAGATGTCGCTGCGGAATGCCTCTTCGCCAGCAGGTACGCCTTGCCTATTTCGCGGCCCCTGGGCGACGAGCACGGGGTCCTTCGGCGGAAGAAAAACCACCTCATTGACCTCCAGCGGATTGGCGCCGCCGAAGATGCCGCGATTGGCGCTCCTGAGATCCTCGAGGCTGACATTGAACTTGCTTGCAATCCCTTCAGGCGTATCGCCTGCCTCGACCACTGCTACCTGCTCGTTCTCAGGGTTGAACTGGGCTGGCCCGCCTGCCTCTCTGCGATCTGTGATCGCTTCCTGAATGGCCTGCTGGAATACCCGCTGCTGCGCAGCGCTGACGCTGGTTGTCCGATTACCGGCCTGGTTATAGCGGCCAAGGCTGTCGGGATCGATTCGATAGACCATTGTCGTCCTCTTCAAAGCGGGCGAATTCGCTCACCGGCAGGCGCCGTGAGAATGGAATTCCCTCACTTTACATCGGCAGACAGATCGAAGTGTGACAACCGTTGTGGCTGAACCCGAAGCCCGGGTCGGTCCCTGCTTCAGTCACTGACGGCCACAGGCCAGCTACGGCAGGCAGTATTTCACGATGTCACGCGCTGTAAATTTCGCCGCACGCCGCCAAGCCTCGTCAGTGTCACCCCGATAAGTCAGGAACCGGTCGCAAATGGGCTCGTTCTTGTTCAAATCGACCATGGCGAATTTCACCCAGCCGACCAGCGTGCTCATCTTATGGATCTCTCCAAATAGAAGATATCTCACATTGGCCTTCCTTGCCTGCGCCGCGATGGTCCGCAGGCCGATGTGATTGGCCGAGCAGTGCTGTGCCTGACAAGGCAGCGTAACGAGCTTGGTCTTCTCGCCATCCGAAATCCCGTCGCGCAGGCTGATCCCAAACATCTCCAGCCGAGCGTCGTGTTCGGCGGTCTGATCTCTGACTTCGCCCGACGTATCCCTGAAGTCGAAATCGGCGACAGCAAGGCCAGGCAATTCTTCTGCACCAGCAAGAGACGCTGACGCCGCTATGCAAACCGCCGACAACAACGACAGGAAACTGCAACAAGTCACAAGGTAAGGCCGGATTCGGGAATTCTCACCGAAATATTTGGGCATGGTTTCCTCCTCCGAAACTGATATGATGGTAGTCCCGCGAGAGATGATTGCAATTTTTCCCTGCGGTAGCCGGTCAAGACTTGAACACAAACCTCTGCAACAGGCGACAGCGGACTCAGGTCGGGATTTGACGCTACACCCTTGTGTCAGATGTCGATGTCCACCCAGATCGCGGCGTGGTCGGAACCAGCGTCCTGCTTGCGCTTCAGTTCGCCATAGACTTCCCAGCGGACAGGCCGCGAGCCGGGCCACATGCCGCGCCGGAACACGCCACCCCTCTCGACCCGCTCGAAAAGCCCTGGCGACAAAAGAAGGTAGTCGATTTTGTCCGACGCATTGCAAAGACCATAGGTCCCAGGCCACCCTCCATCGTCGAAGGCGGGGTGCTCGAAAGCATCCTTGAGATCGCTGTCGGCGAGAAGCGGTTTGAGCGGGTTGCTGTCCGGCGTGTCATTGAAGTCGCCAATGACTGCAATATTCTCGTAGCCTTCCGCCAGCAGTGTTTCGTAGATCGCTTTGATACGCTCGGCCTGGGCATGCCGTTTGGCATTGTTGGCGGCAATGCTGCCATAGCCCTTGCTCTTGAGATGGTTGACCATCACGGTAAGGGAATTGCCGGACTGCGTCGTGATGAAGAATACCGGACAGTCGCGGGAGAAGATTGGCTCGCCATTGGACGCCAGATCGTCAACATGGCTGCGCATCAGTCCAATCGGATAGCCTTCGCGTGTTACCAGACCGACATCGATGCCTCGCTCGTCATTGCCATCGATCACCATGACATGGCGGAACGGCGTTCCACCCATGGCAGCTATGATCTCCTTGTTGAAAGCGGCGAGCACCGGACGGCTCTCCGCCTCGACCACGCCGAGAACGTCGGCTTCCACATCGATCATGACGCGCGCTGTGTTGTGCATAGCATGTTCATTGATCGGCTCGTCCCGCAATTCCAGCGAGCCTACCCAGTCAGCCCGGCCGCCGGCGACGATTTCGATGCCGCCAGCTTTGGGCCTCTTCAGCAGTCCGCCGCGATTGCGGCGCAATATGACGAAGGGGCCGGTATCGGACTTTTCCAAACCAAGCTCGATCATCAGTTCAGCCATCTGGCGTTTGCGCGCGGCGGTATAGGTGATTTCCCCCAGGAGTTCGTTCAGGGCCGCAAACTTCTCCAGGATCGGCTTGCCGTCCGCCCAGCTTTCCAGGTTCATCGCCTTGGGACGATCGAACAGGTTTTCGACATTGTAAGCTGCAAGTCGCATGGCATCCCCGAAGCCTGCCGCCGCCCTCGGCCCGTCCTATCGGGACGTAAGGCGCTCATCCTCCCGAAGCGCGTGTCGGATCTGGTCGCTGAAAGGCTTTACGAGATAGTTCAAAACGATTCGCGGCCCTGTCTCAATGGAGGTTTCAACCGGTATGCCAGACGGCGGTTCGTCGGCAGCGCATTTCCGCGCGGCACCGGATTTAGGGTAGATTGTGCGAAACGCCTGTGACGCCGGAGATAGCGATTTGTTTCAGTCTGTTTAGGAAAGAGATCATATCAATATCTCAGCGGCGTGCGACCGCTGGCGCGCCTGGTCTGATAGACGCGCGGCATTCTGGATTCTACCCCAGCGCGCCGCCCTCGCGCCTGTGACTCTACGACCCTCCTCCCAGGTCCGGTTTCCCTTTGCCGGCGAACGGGCCCGATCAGGTGTTGTTCGACTTGCTTGCCGTTGGGAAACGACGGGCAAACTCCTCTTCGTCGCCTGCGGCAAGAAGTTTAGCCTGCTCCACCCACCGTTCGCGTTCGATGCGTCCGTCGAACTGAAGATACTCTTCCACCTTCTTTATATCGGCCGCGGTCCAGGCGGCGATCTGTGCGAAGGTAGTGATGCCGTGCTCGTTCAAGCGACGCTCATTCACGGGTCCGATACCGATCAATCGGCGCAGGTTGTCCTTTTTAGAGGAATTGGCGGCCTTCCGCTTGCCCGACTTGGCCTTTGCAGTGTCAGCTTTTGCCGATGCGGGTTTGGCAGCCGACGATGTGGCCTTGGTTTTCCGGGCAGGCTTCTTCTTGGCCGGAGCCTCGGAAGCTGTAGCAGGAACCGACATCAGAGCGGCGGGCGCCTGAGCAGCCTTTGCGGCGGTTCCGCCCGGAGCCTTCGCCTCGCGCAACTGGCGCTCAAGATCGGCTCGCGCGCTGCCGCAGGCTTCCAGTTCTCCATTCAGGCGGCTTACATCGGCCTTTAGCCTGTCGCGCTCGCTGCGTGCGCTATCAAGGTCAGCCCGCAGCCCGTCCAGTTCGCCACGCAACCGCCCCCAAAGGAACCAGCCAAGCAGCAAGCCGACAATGAATGCTAGAAGTATGTAGAAAAAAGTACCCATTCCCTCTCTCCACTCTGAATTCGCTCACGGAACGAACAATCTCCCCCTCCCCGACGGGCCAATCCGACCAGCCAGATCAAGCACGAATACTATCACAAGAGTTTGGCAGGCTAACTGAAATAGCAGCACCGTAAATCATAGAGCGAGCAATTTTACCCCGAAAATGATGTTTCTCCGAGGTTTGGCAGTTTAAACATCTTCCGTCTCAAAGAAATAGAGAGCAACACCGCCGTCAGCAAAGTTTGCCAAGTCGCCGGCTGCGGCCTGACCTTCTGGCGAAGCGAGCGCATCCTGGATATCTGCCATCGAGTCGAAATGAAGCGTCGCTACGAGATAGAGGTCAGCCTTGCCAGCAGGTGCAGATATGCCGCCTTTGCTGATCTCGTATTTCTTCAGACGGGGCAGCTTTTTCGCCAAGGGAATATGGGTCGAACGGTAGTGTTCATCGAAAGCCGCGGTATCTTTCGGTGTTTTATAAAGCACGAGAAGCTTGGCCATGATTCCTCCCGATAGACGAGAAACGGTGCCCAACAACAACAAAAGCACGGATTACCGGCATCGCCAATCCCAAGTTGGACTTCAGCCGTCGTAAGATCCGCTTCCAAGTTTGCCACACACGCTATGGAAAACCAGAAGCGGAGACCGCAGAACTATGACTAGACGAGCGTCAGCAAGCCGTTCGCAAGCACGGCTATCGCTGCAACGATCGCCATGGCCACTCCGATCCTGATTGCAAGCCGCATGCGACGTTCCCGCCGCGCCCGGTCGCCGACCCAATCGTATTTGGATTGATAGGTCATTTTGAAGCCACCGTGGTCGTCTCTTCGTCCGATGCGCTGGCGGCCCCAAGGAACATGATGGCTACAGCCGCTTGATTGCGATCCCAGCCTGCATCGCTTGCAAGTTCAATCAGCTTTGTGATCGAAGGCTCGAGTGCGAATTGGCATTCTTTCAAATAATCGGGGTGTTCAATCGGATTTGTTGGCGGATTTATTCGAACTCTCCGGGCCATGTTCTGCTTCTTTCGAGAGATTCCCCGCCCACGAAAGATCCGTTCCCTAGGATATATCGCCAACTATTGCCTTAGCGTTAATGATGACTTTCCTAGATTCGAAGCTTTTGTCAGATGCGGCACGATCAAATAAAGTAGGAACGCAAAGCTGACCGATGGCTTTTTGATTTAACGGCAAAGGGATGGCTTGCATGGGAAATATCGGATCGATTTGCCGGTCGGGCTACCTCATCGTCATGGCGATCATAACAACGACTGTGCCCACACGCGCTGGTGACGCCGATATCATCTCGGCATGGTACGAGGCGTTGACGGCGGTCGATCGTGAGCGGCTGGCAGAACTGCTGGCAGATGACGCGAGAATCCAGCTCGATGACCTCGGTGTCGAGCAATCGAAGGCCGAGTTCATCGAAGCATTGGATGAATGGGAGGCGGCTGCCGATGGAGCAGACATCAGATACCGTATAGAGGACGAGAGGATGGGGCAGGTGACCGTCAACATCTGCTATGATTTCCCCAACAATGACGTCCTGATGCGTGAACTGTTCCGCATCGAGGCGGACAAGATCCAGGAGAACGTTCAGTCGAACATCTCGGACAATTGCGGCGATCTTTGACGCCGACATCCATTTGCTTGATGGATATAAATCGCCTGCCGTTTCCGTTTGAGCGACAAGCCAAGCCGGTGTCATCTCAGCACTTCGAGCGGTTGACACCGCGGCCGCAATCACCCAACCTAAGGGCCATCACCTGGGGAGTCCTGACAAGGGGCTGAGAGACTGCTGGCTTCGTGCAGCGCAGTGACCCGTTGAACCTGATCCAGTTCAAACTGGCGTAGGGATGGTGCAAGGGCTCATCGGGTAGCGTCAAAGTCCCCATAGAGCATCCTATCCTCCTTCCGGCATCGAACTGGATCTCCAATGCAACCAGGCAAAGGAGGTCCCAATGAATGCTCCAGCAAATATCACAGCACCAACCGTCACCACTGGCGCGCTGCCCGCATCGCGCAAAGTCTACAAAGGCGGCAGCATCCATACCGGCATCAGCGTGCCCATGCGCGAGATTGCTGTGCATCCAAGCGCCGGCGAACCGCCTGTAACAGTCTACGATTCCTCTGGGCCCTACACCGATCCGGACATCACCATTGCCATCGAGAAAGGCTTACCGCGCATCCGTGAATCCTGGATAACCGCCCGCGGTGACGTTGAAGCTTACGATGGACGCATCGTGAAACCCGAGGACAACGGCTTCGTTTCCGGCGAGAGGCTGACGCCGGAATTTCCCATGCGCCACCGGCCACTCCGGGCCAAGGACGGCAAGGCCGTCACCCAGCTCGCTTATGCGCGGGCCGGCATCATCACGCCGGAAATGGAATTCATCGCCATCCGCGAGAATCTCGGCCGCGAGCGGGCGCGCGCCGCATTGGAGCGCGACGGTGAGAGTTTTGGCGCAGCGATACCGGATCATGTCACGCCCGAATTCGTACGCGACGAGGTGGCGCGCGGCCGGGCCATCATTCCGGCCAATATCAATCACCCGGAAAGCGAGCCGATGATCATCGGCCGCAATTTCCTGGTCAAGATCAACGCCAATATCGGCAATTCCGCCGTCACCTCCTCCATGGCCGAGGAGGTGGAGAAAATGGTCTGGGCCACGCGCTGGGGCGCGGACACCGTGATGGACCTCTCCACCGGCCGCAACATCCACAATATCCGCGAATGGATCATCCGCAATTCGCCCGTGCCCATCGGCACCGTGCCCATCTATCAGGCTCTGGAGAAAGTCGGCGGCGTCGCAGAGGACCTTACCTGGGAGGTATTCCGCGACACCCTTATCGAACAGGCCGAACAGGGGGTCGACTATTTCACGATCCACGCCGGCGTCCGCCTGCATTACATCCCGCTCACCGTGAATCGCGTCACCGGGATCGTGTCGCGCGGCGGCTCGATCATGGCCAAGTGGTGCCTGCATCATCACAAGGAGAGCTTCCTCTACGAGCACTTCGAGGAAATCTGCGACATCTGTCGCGCCTATGACGTTTCGTTTTCATTGGGAGACGGACTGCGCCCCGGCTCCATCGCGGATGCCAACGACGCGGCCCAGTTCGCAGAATTGGAGACGCTCGGGGAACTGACGCAGATCGCCTGGGCGAAGGATTGCCAGGTGATGATCGAAGGTCCCGGCCATGTACCAATGCATAAGATCAAGGAGAACATGGACAAGCAACTCGCCGTCTGCGGCGAGGCTCCCTTCTACACGCTTGGACCGCTGACGACCGACATCGCGCCGGGCTACGACCACATAACCTCCGGCATAGGCGCGGCGATGATCGGCTGGTTCGGCACGGCCATGCTCTGCTACGTCACCCCGAAGGAGCATCTCGGTCTGCCCGACCGCGACGACGTCAAGACCGGCGTCATCACCTATAAGATCGCAGCCCACGCCGCCGATCTCGCCAAGGGTCATCCTGCGGCGAAGATCCGCGACGACGCCCTGTCGCGGGCGCGTTTCGAATTCCGCTGGGAAGACCAGTTCAATCTCTCGCTCGACCCGGAGACGGCGCGCGCCTTCCATGACGAGACATTGCCCAAGGAGGCGCACAAGGTGGCGCATTTCTGCTCCATGTGCGGGCCGAAATTCTGCTCCATGCGCATCTCCCACGACATCCGCGCCGAGGCCCAGAAAGAGGGCATGGCGGCCATGGCGGAGAAATACCGCGAGGGTGGTGATCTCTACATGCCCCTGGACAAGATCGCCGAAAAGGAGGCCAAGACCGCGCCATGAGGGTATTGGTCAAGGGGGCCGGGGTCGCCGGCCTTGCTGTGGCATATGAGCTCTCCCGACATGGTGCGCAGGTAAGTATCTGGGACCTATGCCGGGAAGGGACGACTGCGGCTTCCTGGTTTGCCGGTGGCATGCTGGCGCCCTGGTGTGAACGCGAGAGTGCCGAACAGCCGGTACTGGAGCTTGGGATCGGTGCCGCCGACTGGTGGGAACAAGCCCTGCCCGGCTCGGTCACGCGTGGCGGGACGCTGGTGGTCGCACCTGCCCGCGATCAGGCTGAGCTTGCTCGCTTCGCCTCCCGTACCACCGGCTTCATCTCCATTGACGAGGATCGTATCGCTGCTCTTGAGCCGGATCTGGCAGGCCGCTTTCGGCACGGCCTGCATTTTGCCGGCGAAGCCCATCTCGATCCTCGTGCGGCCCTGGCCGGATTGCGCGGCAAGCTTGAAGCATCGGGAGTTGGCTTCGAAGGCAACGAGCCTTCGAACGGCAGTTTCGATCTGATCGTCGATTGCACCGGCATGGCGCGATCGGCGGTGGATTCGCGCCTCCGCGGCGTGCGGGGGGAAATGCTTATACTGCGGAGCAGCGAAATCATGCTGTCGCGGCCGGTTCGGCTGCTGCATCCCAGAATCCCGCTCTATATCGTGCCCCGTTCGGACAATCGCTTCATGGTGGGGGCGACCATGATCGAGAGCGACTCGCCCTCTCCGATAACCGCGCGTTCGATGATGGAACTCCTCAACGCCGCCTACAGTCTGCACCCTGCTTTCGGTGAAGCGGAAATCCTCGAGGTCGGCGTGGGCGTGAGACCTGCCTATGCCGACAATATGCCGCGCGTCGAAAGATCAGGCAGTGTAATCAGCATCAACGGCCTTTACCGCCACGGCTTCCTGTTGGCGCCAGCCATGGCGCAACAGGCGGCAAAGCTTGCTTTGAAACATTGCGATGCAAGGGAGCTTGCGCATGAGACTGACCGTTAATGGTGAGCCGCAGGAGGTGCGGGCCTCCACGCTTGAGGCCCTGCTGGCGGAGCTTGATTATGAAGGCAGCTGGCTTGCCACTGCCCGCAACGGGGAACTTGTGCATGCGGAGGATCGAGGCACGTGCCTTCTAACCGAAGGCGACCGCATCGAAATCCTTTCTCCAATGCAGGGAGGCTGAAGGGATGCTCACGCTATATGGAAAGCAGCTTCCCTCGCATCTCCTTCTCGGCACCGCGCAATATCCGTCGCCGGCCATACTCGCCGATGCCGTAAAGGCCTCCGGTACGGCGGTCGTGACGGTTTCGCTGCGCCGCGAGACGGCAGGCGGCAAGGACGGCGGCCGGTTCTGGTCGCTTGTCCGGTCGCTCGGCGTCGCCGTATTGCCCAATACCGCCGGCTGCCATTCGGCAAAGGAAGCCGTCACCACCGCCACAATGGCGCGCGAGGTGTTCGGCACCAACTGGATCAAGCTGGAAGTGATCGGCAACCACGATACGCTGCAACCAGACGTGTTCGAACTGGTGGAGGCTGCCCGGACGCTCATCCGCGATGGCTTCGCCGTCTTCCCCTACACGACCGACGACCTTGTTGTGAACGAGAAGCTGCTGGAGGCTGGTTGCGAGGTGCTTATGCCGTGGTGCGCCCCGATTGGCTCCGCCAAGGGACCGCTCAATCCCGACGCGCTGCGCTCCATGCGGGGTTATTTCCCCGATGTGCCGCTCATTGTCGATGCCGGACTTGGCCGTCCTTCCCACGCCGCAGCCGTGATGGAACTCGGCTTCGACGCGGTATTGCTCAACACGGCCGTGGCAAGGGCTGGGGATCCGGTGGCCATGGCAGCCGCCTTCGCCAAGGCGGTAGAGGCAGGCCGTTCAGCCTATCATGCCGGCATACTTGAGCCGCGCGATATGGCGGTGCCTTCCACGCCGGTGATCGGGAAGGCGGTGTTCTCGTGAAGCTCGATCCGTTCTACCTCATCGTCGACAGTGCGGCTTGGATTGAGCGGCTTGTGCCGCTCGGCGTCAAGCTGGTCCAGCTGCGCATCAAGGATATGGTAGCGGCATCTCTGCTTGCCGAAATCCGCACGGCGAAATCCGTTTGCGAACACCACGGTTGCCAACTCATCATCAACGACCATTGGCAGCTGGCCATAGAAGCCGGTTGCGACTTCGTTCATCTGGGTCAGGAAGATCTGGCCGCCGCCGATCTTGGCACGATCCGTCGTGCCGGACTGAAGCTCGGACTCAGCACTCACGACCATACCGAGTTGGGAACCGCGCTGGCGGCCACGCCCGACTATATTGCGCTTGGCCCGATCTATCCCACCATCCTCAAGGAGATGAAGTGGGCGCCGCAGGGCCTGGAGCGTATCGGCGAATGGAAACGACACGTCGCTCCTTTGCCGCTGGTTGCCATTGGCGGGCTCAATCCCGACAGGCTCGACGGCGTTTTCGCGGCCGGTGCCGACAGTGCAGCCGTAGTGACCGACATCACCCTCAATCCTGACCCGGAAGGCCGCACCCGCGAATGGATAGAGCGTACCGCTCAATGGCGATGAACGGCAAGGCGCATGTTCTTGTGGTAGCGGGTACCGATTCTTCTGGCGGCGCCGGGATCACCCGCGATGTCGAGACCGTCGCCGCCTTTGGAGTGCATGCCTGCGTGGCAGTGACTGCGGTGACGGTGCAGACGCACGATGCCGTCCTATATGTCGAACCAATTCGGCCTGAACTGATCGTCTCTCAGATGCGCGCCGCTCTTGCCGCCAATCCCGTTGGCGCCGTCAAGATAGGCATGCTGGGCAGCGCCGGGGCAATCATCGCTGTCGCCGAAGTCCTGCGCGACCATCCTCGCCTGCAAACGATTCTCGACCCGGTTCTGGCGGCTTCTTCCGGCGGATCCTTGCTTGCCGGCGACACCATTTCGGTCCTCAAGCGTGAACTGATGCCGCTTTGCGCGCTCATCACTCCCAATCTGAATGAGCTGGCTGTCCTAACTGGCGAGGCGCTTGCACAAGATGAAATGGCGGCTTGCCAACAAGGAACCATGCTCCTTGATGCCGGCTGCCCTGCCCTTCTGGTGAAGGGCGGCCATGCCTCCGGCCCGCAATCGTCCGATATTCTGCTGCGCAAAGACCAGTCGCCCCTTCATTTGCACGCGGCTCGCCTGCCAGGAAACATGCGCGGCACGGGCTGCATGCTGGCAAGCGGCATTGCAGCCAGCCTGGCGCGAGGCGAGACACTCGAAACAAGCGTCCGTATAGCAAAGCAATATGTGTTCGACCGCCTTGCGAGCCTAGCTTCCTGAAAAATGGCTCTGGACGCGCTCCATCAGCCAGCCCCATGCTTCACGCTCTTCAGGGCCAGCCGTCTTTTCGACAGCGATCGAAAGATAAGCAATCTCCGACTCGATCTTCTCGCGCGGGAGCATGCCGAGCCGGCTTACCAGGATGGCAAGCTCCAGCACCGCCGCCTTGGCCCGGTTGAAACCGGTAAAAGGGGCATGCGTCTCTTCGGCTGCGACGCGGCAGAAGAAGCGGGGACGCGTTTCATCCTCCTTCATCTCAACCACTTCGAGCACGGAATGTGCGAGCGCGGCGGAAAGGCGGGGGACGGGGCAATCTTCTATCGCGGAGAGCGGCCATTCCTTCCGGCCTGTGAGGCAGCCCGCGAATATGCGCACATCATCCGTATAGCTGATGACGGCGACCGGTCGCTGGAGCAGATTGTCCAGTGTGGCCGAGGGCCGGAAAGGTGCGATGACCCAGCCGTCGCGCTCAGCAATGATCCCGAGCGGAGCGATATGCACCTTACCGGACCGATTGACGGTGGTGACGATCGACTCGCGGATATAGGGCATCACTTATCCTTCTGCTTCGCCCGCAAGGTATGTCCCGCTTCGGCCAGACGGGCGCGGTCGACTTCCGGTTCTGGCGCGGCCACGCCCCAGGAAAGCGGCTCGTCCTGTGCATAGCGCTTGCCGAGCCGCCAGGCGATCTCCGCCTTCATCAGTTCGGCCCCGAGATAGAAGGCATGGGCTCCGTCCGCCTCGACACCGAGCTTCGGAAACAGTTCGAAAGCGTCCTGCGCCACGAAATGGCCCTTGCTGTTGAAGACATGGATGCCATCGGGTGCGGTCATGATGCGGAAATTGGCGTCACGGACCTCCCCGGCAAGATACTCGATCTCCTCTACGGAGGCGGGGAAAGGTCGGCGGTCGTGCACCTGCAGGAGGCCGGGATGGTAGTTGCGCGGCAGGGACCCATCGGTCCGCGCGGCGAACATGATGCGGCGGGCAAGATCGTGCTCTTCCACCGTTCTGTTCGTATGCGGGCTGACATTGACCACGAGCACGTTCTGGACCGAGAGCTCCGAGCAGAAGCCTAGAAGCGCCGCCGTGAGGCCGGCGCTGTCAGCATCGGTCAGTTCGGTCAGGTTGCCCGTGCCCATCAACAGCTCCGCATCCGGCCAGCGCCGTCGCGTTTCCGCGAAACGTTGCAACGAGGCGGCGAAGCCGAAATGTATCGGATCGAGAACCGGATCGGCGATGAAACGTAAGCCCTTCTTCTCGGCTGCTTCCATGGCGCGGTCGAGCGAAGCAAGATCACCGGGGATAGATGGAATGAGGATCGGAACGGTCGCGTAATCGTGGACAAGATCAAGCGTGTGCTCGGTCAGGCTGAGGAGATAGTCTGCGCCCGCTTTCGCCCCCTCCCGCAACTCCTCGATATCGGCCGAATCGACGCTTACGGCGAAGCCAAGCGCTTTCAGCGCCTGCACTGCCTCGCCCAGATGCGGAAATGGCGTGTCGGGAAGGCAGCCGAGATCGATGACATCGGCTCCAGCAACCGAAAGGGCCTTCGCCCTCGATACCAGCGCCTCCATGCTCAGTTCCGATGCGTCCACGATCTCGGCGAATATGCGCAGATCGTGCCGTGAGAGGTCCGGCGGTTTGCCTTCCCGGCCGAGGAAAGCCGGCAGGTCAGCGACCTCATCCGGGCCGCGCAGGAAAGGCACGCCAAAATGCGCGCCGAGCCTTTCCGGCTCCCCACGGAAGCGGCCGGGAACGATCACCTGGGAGGTTCCCTCCGGCAATTTCACTCTGCGCTTGATGATTTCCTCGGTCATCAGCGCGGCGATCTTGACGCCGGTATCGATAATTTCCCAATCGAACTCCGTCTCGCCCAGACCGGCCAGGACCTTTTCGAGCCTCGGCCGGGCGAGGCGGCCCGTGAGAAATATGAACCTGTCAGCCATCTTGCTCCAGTTCAGCCCTGCGGCGCCTGATCGCGACCTTCAGATCTTCCAGCGATTCCACGACGGTGGTGTATTCGAAGCCCTTCAGCCGGTCCGTATTCTCCAGGTCTATTCGCCGTGGAAAGACCTTCACGAGGCCATGCGGCGCGCGCGTCAGGAGTTCTGGTGCGGTGTCGCAGGCGAAGACTATGGAGGGAATGCGGCACTTCCCGGCCTGGGCGAAGACGTTGGTGGCCAGAGTGTCGGATATGCCCCACACGCATTTCGCCACCGTGTTGGAGCTCGCCGGGGCCACGACCACCGTATGGTAGACGCCGTGATAGAATTCGCCTACCGGCACAGCGCTTGCCGTCTTGTCATGCAGGATGCGCATGGTCTTGGGAAAATCCAGCTTGAGCTTGTACATGCGCAGCACCTCGTCCGCCGCCTTGGAGACGAAGATATCGCAATGTTCCAGTTCCCGGATGAATTCAAAGCTTTCGGTGAAGAAATGCCCCGACCCCGTCAAGACCCAGGCCCAGCGGGGCGTTTGCAGCTTGGCCATTCGTTATCCTGATTGTTCCGCAAATGCGTGGATCCCTATCCTCACGCCTGGAAGGGTGTGTCCGTGCGTTTCCGGCACATCCTTGGGTCCGGCGACATAAAGATTAATGTCCCCGGGCAGCATGGAAGCCAACATCGGGTCGACAATCCCCCGTTCCGCCAGATCCGGAAAACAGTCGTCGTGCGAGAAGTCATGCGTCTGCTTGACAAGCAGCAGCGCATCGGCGCCAAGCTGACCGGCAAGCCACGCCGCCAGCGAATCCGATGTGACATCCCATGAAGCAGGAATGTCCGGCCTGCCGATGACCATCGAGGAAGGCAACCATACGGGAATCTGGCCGCAGTCCAGGGCCCGCGAAATCTCTTTGGCCGTGCGGGCCGGAGAAAAGCGTGTGCACATATCCAGAAGAACGTAACCGAACTGTTCCATCGCCAGAACGGCCATGTCGTGAGCAGCCCGATCGGAAAAGCCGAGTTGCTTCTGGGCGCAGCGAACCTGATCGGCGAAAGGACCTCCACCCGGGACGATGACCAGCGGCTGGTCCGATGCCGCCAGGGCGTCCACCCATTGTGCGAGCTCCGGTTGGAAGATGCTGCTGCCGCCAAGCTTGACGACGGCGAGCGTCATGTCAAAAGGCCCTTTCTGCGCCGCTCCGCGATTTCTTCCTCGCTTGAATTACCGGCCGCACCCGACTTTTTCGACACCGGCTGTTCCTTGGCGCGCATACGCTCGATCTCGACGCCGACGCTGCCGGCACCGAGTTCCAGCTTCTCCACGCGGACGGAAACCCGCACAACACGCGGATCCTCAAGTACATGGCTTGCCACCTGTTCCGCCAGGGTCTCGCTCAGTTCCACGTGGCCACGGGAAACGATCGCTCGGATACCATCGATGATGATGTCATAGGAAACGACATGGCGCATATCCTGCGGATTGCTGGTGAGCCGCCGGACTTCCGCCGTCACGTCGAAGCGCACATTCTGCTTGCGCCCATGCTCGAAACTGTAGGCGCCAATCTCGACCGGCAGGACAAAGTCGCGGACGAATATCTTGTCCGTTCCCAGGCCCGGATCTTCCACTTCCGGCGAATAGCCACGCGCCGCAAGCAGGCGGTAATCCACGGTGGCCGAGGCTTGCGCGACGAGCTCCTCAGGGATGAGCTCGCGAATACGCTTGACAGCTTCCGGATTGATGGAGGCATCACGCCGGGAATCGGCGCACAAGGCGCCGCGAAAGCCGAGGAAATCCGGCTGCAGCGGCAACAGGCGGGGTATGTCGGGAGCTTCCAGCGAACCGCTCAGGCCAACCATCAGGTCGAGCGATCGCGCCCGGTCCAGGAAGGCCGGGATATGTTCGGGCGGGATATGGTCGAGCAGCCGTCCCCTACCCTTCCCGGCCGTGTCCAACATGACGCCATGAAAGCCATTCTGCGCCAGGACCGGCAGGATATCGAAATCCGGATAAAGGTCGGCAAACAGCACAGCAACGATCTTTACCTGCGTTGCGAGTGGAGCCAGAGCTTCCACACAAGCCCTCGCCTTGTCGTAGGAAGGAATACCCACCTTCAGGTAATCGACGCCCGTAGCCGCCATCGCTTCCGCTGCGGCGCGAAATCGCTCCGGTTCCATGGGAAGATTGCCGCATACGGCGCTGATCGGCCGGCGGCCAGCAATGTCGGCAACAGTCTGGCGAACGGTTTCAACCGCCACTGCGCCGAGCGCGCCGTCACGCGGGTTTTTCAGGTCGATGATATCGGCGCCGCCAGCCAGCGCGATCCGCGCTTCATCCACACCTTTGACGCTGGCCAAGAACTGAGTCATCACGATCCTGCAACAAAACGAACAGCCGAGAAAAATGAAGATGATCTGTCAAGCATGCAACCCAAGCCACTGCAAAGCCTTAACTTTCTCGGGGTTGCGAAAGTTCCAAAAGCCGCTAACCTGACCATTGGGCACCTGATTTATCATCTATCCATCGCACTGCCATGTCGTAGTGCGGAGAAGGTTGGTTGCGTTGATGAAGAGCATGGTGCCAAACACTCTTGGCGTTGTTCTGTACCTTTTTCTTTTAAGCGTCAACGCTTCCCTTGCCCTTGCGCAGGAGGCAAGCCAGTCGGCCCCTCCGGCACCGAGCGGCGTGACTCCCCTTGAGATCCGGATTGGTTATATGCGGGCTTATGCGCCTGGGCTTGCATTGTCGGTTCTTGACGTTCCGCCGCGTGATGAGGGTGTTGCGGGTGCGGAGGTTGCGATCGCCGACAACAACACGACGGGCGCGTTTCTGGGCCAGGAATTCACGCTTGATGTGACCGAGGTCGAGCCTGGCTCGGACGTGACCGGAGCCTTCCGGGAGATGATGGCGAAGGGGGTGCGCTATATCCTGGCGGACCTTTCGGCCGAGCAGCTTCTGTCGATCGCCGATCTTGCCGGCCAGGAGGGTGTCATCATCTTCAATGTCGGCGCGCATGACGATGTCCTTCGCGAGGAGGAGTGCCGGGCGAACGTGTTCCACACCGCGCCGACGCGCACCATGCTTGCGGACGGGCTGGCGCAGTAT
>Ga0164243_10006384_pt1 | contig 17854 bp, 20 predicted proteins | sample OricompcompostOP_FD_108781 | JGI IMG/M metagenome (GOLD analysis project Ga0164243, IMG submission 108781) | Organic Plus compost microbial communities from Emeryville, California, USA - Original compost - Organic plus compost (OP) | ecosystem: Engineered > Solid waste > Mixed feedstock >... | reverse complement strand
GTGGCGGGCGATCTGCTCGCCGCTGGACGGGTCGACGCTCGTGACGAAACCGTCGAGCGGCGCCGTCGGCGTCGCGGCCTCCGTGCTCATCGTCTGGACCTCCTCGGGACGGTGGATCGAAAAGAGAATACAGTTGACAGTCGGCTCGAGCCGGGCGGGCGCGCCGGCGGGCGGCCTCCCCGCGCGCGGGCGCCGTCCCCGCGCGCCGCGCCGCCCGGCTCGCGGGCGCCGTCCCCGCGCGCTGCGCCGCCCGTGGCAGCGCCGTCCCCGCGCGCCGCGCCGCCCGCCGCAGCGCCGTCCCTGCGCGCCGTGCCGCCCGTCGCAGCGCCGCCCGCCAGCGCGCGGGTCAGCGCCCACGCGAGCGCGAGCAGCGCGGCGCAGAGCGCGAACGCGAGCGTGAAGCCGCGGCTGGAGAGCGCGCCGCCGCCGAGCGCGGTCGCGGCCAGCACCGCCGCCGCGCACTGGCCGCCGAAGGCGCCGCCGACCGTCCGCAGCATCGTGTTCATGCCGGCCGCCTCGCCGGTCTGCCCCGACGGGGCCGCCGCGACGACGGCGTTGGCCATCGAGGCGAGCGCGAAGTTGAGCCCGATCCCGTGCGTCAGCAGCGCGCCGAGCGCGACGCTCCACGGCGAGCCGTGGGCGCCCGCCAGCACGACGTAGCCGAGGGCCATCGTCGCCGTGCCGAGCGCCAGCGGCAGCCGCTCGCCGCGGCGGCGCGCCAGCTCGCCGGCGGCCGTCCCGGCGGCGAGGCCGGCGAGCAGCGCCGGCAGCAGCACGAGGCTCGCGCCCGAGACGCCCATGCCGAGCCCGACGTCGCCGTCGGCCGGGTCGGCGAGCGCCAGCTGCGGCACCAGGAAGCCGGTCACGTACATCCCGAAGCCGACCAGCACGCCGATCGCGTTGGCCGGCCAGATCGCCCGCCGGCGCAGCAGCTCGACGTCGATCAGCGGCGGCCGCTCGCGGGCGCGGCAGAGCCGCAGCTCCCACCGCCACCACGCCGCCAGCAGCGCCGGCGCGGCCGCCGCCAGCAGCAGCAGGCGCGCCGACGCGAGCCCCCAGGCCCGCGCCTGCGCGACGGCGATCAGCAGCGCCAGCAGGCCGCCGGTCAGCAGCACGGCGCCGAGCCGGTCGAGCGGCCTGCGCGCCGCCGGCTCGCGGCCGGCCGGCACGAACGCGGCGACGCAGCCGATCGCGACCAGCGGCAGCGCGCTGCCGAGCCAGAACAGCCAGTGCCACGACAGCCCGTCGACCAGCGGCCCGCTGGCGACCAGGCCGATGCTGCCGCCGATCCCGAAGCTGCCGGAGATCGCGCCGATCGCGACCGGCACGCGCGCCGGCGGCAGCACGCTGCGCGCGACGCCGTAGGCGAGCGGGAAGACGGCGCCGCCGAGCCCCTGCAGCACGCGCGCGGCGATCAGCTGCGGCAGCGACCGCGCGAGCGCCCCGAGCAGGCCGCCGAGCGCGAACAGCGCCAGCACCGCGATCAGCGCCCGACGCTGCCCGTGGAGGTCGCCGAGGCGCCCGAGCAGCGGCGTGCCGACCGCGGTGCTGAGCAGGAAGGCCGAGACCAGCCAGGCGGCGCCGGCCGGTCCCGTGTCGAGGTCGCGCTGGATCGCCGGCAGCGCCGGCACGACCATCATCTGCATGACGGAGTAGGCGAGCGCCGCCAGCGTCAGGCTGGCGAGCGCCCGCCTGGCCGTCATCTCAGCCGCCGCCGGCGCCCTCGACCGCCTGCTGCGGCGCGAGGTCCATGAACCGGTCGACGTCGACCTCGCCCTTGACGACGCCCGCGTCGCGCAGTCTCTCGATCGACTGCTCGATGTAGTCGGCGTCGACGTGCAGCGGCTCGGTTCTCTCGCCGTCGGGGGTCGTCGTGCCGAGTCTCAGCATCTCGCCGACGCCGACCTCGATGTCGCGGTCGGTGAAGGCGCCTCTCGGCGCGTATCTTCTGACGGCCGCGATCGCCGCCTGGCGGTCGCCGAGCGCGGTCGCCCACCCTCGCTTGAGCGCGCGCAGCACGCAGGCCGCCGCCTCGGGGTGCTCGTCGTGGAAGTCGCGGTTGACGTAGGTGCCCTCGTCGGCGATCCCGGCGCCGTACTCGTTCGGGTCGAGCGTGTCGAAGTCGTCGGGGTATCTGTAGCCCTTCGCCTCGAGCATCGAGAAGTGGGCGTAGACGCGCGCCGGGAAGACGTCGACCCGTCTGGCGACGAAGTCGTCGGTGTTGAACGAGATCTGCTTGATCGTGATGTCGTCGGGGCCGAGGCCGGCCGAGTCGAGGATCCCCTTCAGCTCCGGCGCGAGGTTGCCGGCCTGCTGGGCGCCGACCGACTTGCCGGCGAGGTCCTCCGGGCCCGACAGCGGGTTCTCGCGCTTGAACGAGATGAAGCGCAGCGGGTTCTGCTGGGCGCCCTGGCCGATCAGCACGAGCCCGCCGCCGTTGGCGGCGGCGTTGTAGGCGTCGCTGAGCGGCATCTCGGCGAAGTCGACGTTGCCCTGCGCCAGCTGCAGCGCCGGGTTGACGGTCGGCCCGCCCGGCTTCAGCTCGACGTCGAGCCCCTCGTCGGCCATGTAGCCCTTGTCGAACGCGACCAGCGTGCCGACGTACTGGGCGTTCGGGAAGAAGCTCAGCTGGTAGGTCGCCTTGACGTTCTCGCATCTCGCGGCGGCGGCCGGCGCCGACGCGCTCGTCGACGTCGCCGCCGCGGCGTTCGCCTCGCCGCCGCCGTCGTCGTCGTCGTCGCCGCTTCCGCCGCAGCCGGCGACGGCGAGCGCGAGCGCCGCCGCCGCGGGCAGCAGCCAGTGTGTCCGTCTCACAGCACCCTCCTTGTAGGCAGACAGGACGTGCGGGCGGGCGCGGCCGCGGCCTCAGCCACGGCGCGCCGCCCACGGGAACAGCAGCCGCTCCACCACCACCAGGAGCGAGTAGTTGACGATCCCGACCAGCGCGAGGACCCCGACGGCCGCCCACGCCCGCGCGGTGCTGAACATCTGCAGCGCGTCGTGGATCTCGTAGCCGAGGCCGTCGTGCGACTTCAGGATCTCGCAGACGACCACGCCGATCAGCGCCAGCACGGTCGTGTACTTCAACGCGGTGAAGACCTGCGGGACGGCCGACGGGATCCGCAGCCCGCGCAGCACCTGCCAGGTCGAGGCGCGGTAGGAGGCCATCAGCTCCAGCGCCGGCTCCGGCACGCCGCTCATCCCGCGCCACGCATAGACGAGCATCGACGGGAAGGTCATGATCGTGACGACCAGCGCCTTGAACCACAGCGTGTCGGCGATCCACAGCGCGACCAGCGGCGCGATCGCGATGATCGGCAGCGCCTGGAAGGCGCCGAAGACGGCGCCGGCGCGGCGGGCGCCGTCCTCGGGCAGCGCCAGCAGCCCGAGCGCGAGCACGAAGCCGAGGCCGTTGCCGAGCGCGTAGCCGAGCAGCACCGCCGCGAACGTCTGCCCGAACGATCTCAGCAGCTCCTCGCGGCCCTCCCACGCCGCCTCGGCGATCTCGGCCGGCAGCGGGACGGCGTAGGTCGCGAGCCCGAGCAGGTCGTTGAAGACGTGCGCCTGCCACAGCGCGACGAAGACGGCGAAGAACAGCGCCGGGGCGACGACGTTGCGCACCCGCGGCGTCCACAGGCGCGCCAGCGCGGGGAGGCGCTCGGCGGCGGCGCGGCGGGCGGGGAGCGCGCTCATCGCGCCCGCCCTCCGCGCATGCCCGGCTGCCACGGCGCCAGCAGCCGCTCGGCCAGCACGACCGCCTGCGACATCAGGAAGCCGAGCGCGAGCAGCACCAGCATCGCGCCCCACAGCACGGTCGCGCCCTCCGAGCCGAAGGTGATCGCGGCCAGCATCAGGTAGCCGAGGCCCGACTGGGCGCCGGAGAGGTCGACGAGGACCGAGCCGACGAGGCTGAGCGGCGCGGCGATCCGCAGCCCGGTGAACAGCATCGGGACGGCGGCCGGCAGCTGCAGGAAGCGCAGCGTCTTGCCGCGGCCGCTGTTGTAGGAGGCCATCAGCTCGTAGGCGGCCGGCGGCGCCGACTTGAGCCCGCGCAGGACCGCGACGCTGACGGAGAAGAAGGTGATGAAGGCGGCGATGAAGATCCGCGTCAGGTCGTCGTCTCTGAAGACGTTCTGGGCGATCGGGACGAGCGCGATCATCGGGATCATCTGGGCGGCGAGGATGAACGGCATCAGGCCCGACTCCAGCCAGCTCGCCTGCGCCATCACGATGCTGGAGGCGATCCCGACCAGCGAGCCGACGGCGAAGCCGATCAGCGCCTGCTTCAGCGACGTCCAGCCGGCCTCGGCGAGCGTCGAGGCGTTGTCGGCGACCTGCTCGACGACGCCGTGCGGGTAGGGCAGCTTGGCGCTGGCGAGCGGGTCGTCGCCGGACTGGACGATCGCCGCCAGCAGGTACCAGAGCGCGAGCGCGGCGACCAGCGCCAGCGCCGTCCACAGCCAGCTGCGCGCGCGAGCGCTCATCGGCCCTCCTGCGAGAAGATCAGCTGGCGGATCTCGGCCTCGGCGTCGACGAACCGCTTCGTGTCGCGCGTCTCGTCGGTGCGCGGCCGCGGCAGGTCGACGTCGATCACCCTCAGCACCCGTCCCGGGCGAGCGCTCATCACCACGATCCGGTCCGACAGCAGCACCGCCTCCGAGATCGAGTGCGTGATGAAGACGACCGTCGTGCCGGGGTTGTCGGCCCAGATCGCGAGCAGCTCGGTCTGCATCCGCTCGCGCGTCATCATGTCGAGCGCGCCGAACGGCTCGTCCATCAGCAGGAACGGCGGCGCGAACGTCAGCGCGCGGGCGATCGAGACGCGCTGCTGCATGCCGCCCGACAGCTGCCACGGCCGGTGCCTGCGGAACTCGCTCAGCCCGACGAGGTCGAGCATGTGGTCGACGCGGGCGCGCGCCTCCTCCTTCGGCCTGCCCATCACCTGCAGCGGCAGCGCGACGTTCTGCTCGACGGTGCGCCAGTCGAACAGGATCGGCTGCTGGAAGACGATGCCGAACTCGCGGTCGCGGCGCATCTCCTCCGGCGGCCGGCCGGCGACCTCGATCGCGCCGGCGCTGGCCGGCTGGAGCCCGGCGATCAGCCGCATCAGCGTCGACTTGCCGCAGCCAGACGGACCGAGGACGGAGACGAAGCTGCCTCTCGCGACGTCGAACGAGACGTCCTCCAGCGCCGTGACGGCCGAGCCGCCCCGGCCGAACGTCTTGCTCACGCCGCTGACGACGAGCGCTCTCGGTCGCTCGCTCGCTGAGACGTGCTCGTGATGAGCCATCGCGGCCTCACTCATCGACTCTCCTCATTCCTGTCGCGGCCATCTGGCGACTGTATACAGATTACGATAGTCAGGGGATCGGGACGTTGTCAACTGGGCAGCGGGCGCCCGCTCCGGGCCCGGCCTCTGGCGCCCCGGGGGCGTCATGCGCCCCCGATCGCCGTTCCCCCGGGCGCGGGGCGCCGCGGCGGCGCTCAGAGGTCGTCGAGGCGCAGGTCGCAGACGAGCATGTGCGCCGACAGGTGGGTCATCGCCAGCGGCGGTCTCGCCGCCGCCAGCGCGAGCTGCGGCGTGACGCCGCAGGCCCAGAAGACCGGCACCTCGCCGTCGGCGACGCTGACCGCGCCGATCGCGTCGAGCGGGTCGTCGAGGTCGATCCCGAGCGCGGCCGGGTCGCCGACGTGGACCGGCGCGCCGTGCAGCTGCGGCAGGCGGCGGCTGACCGCGACCGCCAGCTCGGCGTCGGCGCGGGCGAGCGGCCGCATCGAGACGACCAGCGGGGCGGCGAAGCCGCCGGCCGCGACCGTCTCGCGCGCGCTGCGGTAGATCGCGCCGCCGAAGCCGCGGCGCTCGTAGGCGAGGTCGACGCCGGCGCGGCGCAGCGCCTCCTCCAGCGAGAACGAGCAGCCGAACGCGAACGCGACCAGCTCGTCGTCCCACAGCTCCAGCAGGTCGTCGCGCACGTCGACCTCGGCGCCGTCGCGGAAGACGCGGTAGCGCGGCAGGTCGGTGCGGACGTCGACCTCCGCGCCGAGCGCCGGCAGGCGCGGGTCGCCCGGCAGCGAGCGGGCCAGCACCGGCGCGACCGCCGGGTTGGCCGCGCACCAGGCGCCGAAGCCCTGCGCCCAGCGGACCGGCAGCACGACGAGGTTGCACTGCACGTGCCCGGGCGCGACCGCCCGCGTCGGCCCGCGCCACGCGCCGCCGCGGACGGCCGCGCGGTAGGCGTCGAGCGCCGGCCGCTCGCCGAGCGCGCTCACCGCGCCACCGCCTCCCGCGCCGGCTCCATGATCGTCTCGTACACGCGCGAGCGCAGCCGCGCGAACTCCGGCAGCGCCTTCGTCTCGATCTGGTCGCGCGGCCGCGGCAGGTCGACGTCGAGCGTCTCCTGCACCGTCGAGGGCGGGCGGCTGAGGATCACGACGCGGTCGGACATGTAGACCGCCTCGTCGATGTCGTGCGTGACGAGCACGACCGTCACGCCGAACTGCTCGCGCACGCGCAGCACGAGGTCCTCCAGCTCGGCGCGCGTCTGCGCGTCGACGGAGGCGAACGGCTCGTCCATCAGCAGCACCTTCGGCTGGTATGCGAGCGCCCGCGCGATCGCGACCCGCTGCTGCATCCCGCCCGACAGCTGCCACGGGTAGTGGTCCTCGAAGCCGGCCAGGCCGACGGCGGTCAGCGCCTCGTCGGCGGCCGCCACCGCCGCCGCGGTCGAGCCCTTGTTGGTCAGCGGCAGCACGATGTTGCGGCGGACGGTCAGCCACGGGAACAGCGAGCGGCTGTAGTCCTGGAAGACGACCGCCAGCTCCGGCGGCGGCTCGGTCACGACGCGCCCGCGCAGCCGCGTCTCGCCGGCGGTCGGGGCCAGCAGGCCGGCGATGCACTTCAGCAGCGTCGTCTTGCCCGCGCCCGACGGCCCGACGATCCCGACGAACTCCAGCTCCTCGACGCGCAGGTCGACCTGCGCGACGGCGTGGGTCGCCTTCGCCCCGGTCCCGTAGCTCTTCGACAGTCCTACGACTTCAAGCACGACAGCGTGTCCTTTCTAGACGTTCGGCGCGTTCCAGTGGAGGACGCGGCGCTCGACGGCGCCGAACAGCAGGTTGAGCCCGAAGCCGAGCAGCCCCAGCAGCAGCACCCCGGCCCACATGTCGCCGACGGCGAACTGCTGCTGCGCCTGGAAGACGAAGTAGCCGATCCCGTTCGTGCTCGCGATCATCTCGCTGGTGACCAGCAGCAGGATCGCGATCGAGAGGCTGGTGCGCATGCCGGCGAAGATCCGCGGCGCGACCGCCGGCAGCACGACCAGCCGCAGCCGCCGCAGGCCGCGGATGCCGTAGACGCGCGCGGTCGCGAGCATCGTCGCGTCGAGCTCGCGGACGCCGTCGGCGGTGTTGAGCATGATCGGCCAGCAGCAGACGAACGCGATCACGGCGACCTTCGTCGTGCCGCCGATCCCGAACAGCACGATCGCGGGCGGCAGCAGCGCCGCCGCCGGGATCGAGCGCAGGAAGCCGACGACCGGCGAGGCGAGCGCGCTGACGACCGCGGAGGAGCCGAGCAGGAAGCCGCCGCCGACGCCGATCGCGATCGCGGCGGCGTAGCCGAGCGTCATCCGCACGAGGCTCGGCACGACGTCGCTGCCGACGTGGGCGAACAGCCACGTTCTGCGGAAGGCGTCGAGCACGTCGGGCAGCGGCGCGACCGCGTAGCTCTCGTTCGCGACCGTGTACGCCCACAGCAGCGCGACGATCGCCGCCGTCGCGCCGACCTCGAGCGCCAGCCAGCCGAAGCGCGCGCGCCGCATCACGACCGCCCCGCCCGCTGCGACTGGTGCCAGTGCAGGAAGCGCCGCTCGAGCGCGCCGAACAGCACGTGCACGACGATCCCGAGCACGCCGGCGGCGACGATCAGCGCGTACATCTCCTCCGTCTGCCCGGCCGCCTGCGCCAGCGAGATCGACTTGCCGAGGCCGGCGTTGCCGGCGACCAGCTCGGCGGTGACGGCGACGATCAGCGCGATCGACGAGGCGATCCGCAGGCCGGTCGCGATGTAGGGCAGCGCGCTGGGCAGCTGCACCCAGCGGACCCGCTGCACGCGCGTGAGGCCGTAGGAGCGCGCCGTCTGCAGCGCGACCTCGTCGACGTCGCGGACGCCGTAGAGCGTCTGGATCAGGATCACCCAGACGCAGCCGAAGGAGACCAGCAGCACGTCGCTCTTCATGCTCGGGCCGAAGACGAGGATCGCGACCGGGATCAGCGCCACGCCCGGGACCGGGCGCAGGAACTCGACGGTCGGGCGCAGCGCGTGCCAGGCGACCGTGCTGGAGCCCATCAGCACGCCGAGGGCGACGCCGACGAGGACCGCGATCGCGAGCCCGACGCCGGCGCCGGCCAGCGTGCTGCCGACCGCGCTCCAGAAGCCGCCGGTCGCGGCCAGCGAGCCGAGCTCCGACAGCACGGCGGCCGCGCCCGGCAGGTCGTCGCCGGAGACGATCCCGAGCGCCGGCACGAGCTGCCACAGCAGCAGCGCCAGCAGCACGCCGGCCGTCCCCAGCGCGAGCGTGCCCGAGCGCGTGCGCGGGAGCGCCTCGATCCGCGCCGCGACGCTCATGAGCCCGGCAGCGGGAACGGCGTGATGATCGAGTCGGCCTCGACCGGTCTCTCGATCGCGCCGGTGTCGAGCATCATGTCGGAGATCTCCTGCACCTGCTCGGCTTCGACCGACTCCTGCCAGATCGGCAGCGTCATCCTTCTCGCGACCGCCGGCGGGATTCTCAGCCCGCTCGTCAGCGCGGCGCGGACGGCGTCGGGGTGGTCGAGGCTGAATCTGAGCGTCTCCGCCCACGCCGCCTGGAAGGCGCGGACCGCGTCGGGGTCGTCTCTGACCCATCTGTCGGCGGCGACGATCGAGCCCATCAGCTGGCCGCGCGACAGCGACGCCAGCGGCGTGCCGCCGTCGGCCTTCGCCTCCGAGAAGAACGGCTCGACGACGCCGGCGGCGTCGACGCGGCCGGCCTTCAGCGCGGCCGGGATCTCCGGGAACGGGATCGCGATGAATCTGACCGAGTCGACGTCGACGCCGCCCTCCGCCAGCACCGCGCGCACCTGCGAGTCGGTGAACGACTTCAGCGTCGGGACGGCGACCGTCTTGCCGTTCAGCTCGGCCAGCGATCTGGCGCCGCCGGGCTTGGCGATGATCCCCTGGTAGTCGTCGTCGGCGGTCTCGCCGCCGCGGTCGACCGGCGCGATCCCGGTCAGCGGCAGCCCCTGCGCCTTCGCCGTCACGAGCGTCCCCCACGTGTTGGCGCCGAGCTGCAGCTGGCCCTTGAGGATCCGCGGGAAGACGGTCGGCGCCAGCCCGCCGACGTCGATCTGGAGGTCGATCCCGTGTCTGGCGAAGATCCCCTCCTCGACGCCGACGAAGACCGGCGCGAAGGTCGCCGCCGGCACGACGCCGATCTTGACGGCCGTCGTCCCGCCACCGCCCTCGCCGCCGCTCTTCGCGGCGCCGTCGGAGTCCGACGAGCCGCAGGCGGCGACGGTCGCCGCCGCGGCGAGCAGCAGCGCGATGAGCAGCGTGCGGCCTGCGCCGCGGCGCAGACGTGGGGAACGTCGCATGGGAACCTCTCTCTCCGGTGGGACTGTGACTACTGTATACAGACGCTCTGCGCGATTCAACCGCCCTGCCCGCCGCCCCGCGCGGGCTACCCCTCCGGGCCGGTCCAGCGGTCGATCAGGTCGAGCTCGACGCCGAGCTGGTCGAGCGCCTTCACGACCGCGTGGTCGATCAGCTGCTGGACGCTCTGCGGCCGGTGGTAGAAGGCCATCACCGGCGGCAGCACGACCGCCCCCTGCTCGGTCGCCTGCGCCATCAGCCGCAGGTGGCCGAGGTGCAGCGGCGTCTCGCGCACCAGCAGCACGAGCGGCCGGCGCTCCTTCAGGCAGACGTCGGCCGCACGCACGATCAGGTTGTCGTTGAAGCTGTTGGCGACGGCGCTGAGCGTCTTGACGCTGCACGGCGCGACGACCATCCCGTCGGTCGCGAAGGTGCCGCTGGCGATCGACGCCGCCAGGTTGCGCTCGTCGTGGACGACGTGCGCGAGCGCGGCGACCTCGTCGGGGTCGCGCCCCATCTCGTACTCGATCGTCGCGCGCGCGCCGCGGCTGAGGACGAGGTGGACCTCGACGTCGGTGCGCTCGCGCAGCAGCTCGACGATCCGCACGCCGAGGTGCGGGCCGCTGGCGCCGCTGATCCCGACGATCAGCCGTCGCGGCCGCCCGCCGCCGGCGGCGCTCATCGCGGCGCCTCCGCGCACAGCGCCGCGCGCACCTCGCGCCAGCGCTCGATCGTCGCCGGCCGGTCGTTCAGCGCGAAGCGGACGCCGTCGAGCAGGCGCGCGTAGGGCGCCTCGTCGGCGGTCGCGGCGACGACCTCCAGCTCGAAGCCGACCAGCGCGCCGCTGCGCGCGCCGGCGGCCAGCTCGCCGCTGGACAGCGTCCGCAGCCGCAGCGCGTAGGCGACGCCGCCGACGACGGCCGTCAGCGTCGCGCGGCCGCGGGTGCGCAGGTTGGCGGTCGCGGTGCTCGCCGGCCAGGTCGCCAGCCGCACGCGGTCGTCCGCCGGGCAGCAGAGCTCGCCGACGCTCAGCATCGCCTGATGGGGCCAGCCGTCGTCGCGCAGCGTCAGCAGCAGCAGCGTGAGGCCGTCGACCTCCGGCGACCCGGGGTCGAGCGCCAGCCGCTCGCGCAGCGGCGCCGGCACGGCCGCCTCCAGCGGCCGGCTCACCGCGCCACCGCCGTCCGCGGCGCGGCCGCCGGGCGCGCGCCGCCGCCCGCCGCGCCGCCGCCCGCAGCCGCGCCGCTGCCCGCGCCGCCGCTGCCCGCGCCGCCGCCGCCCGCAGCCGCGCCGCCGCCCGCCTGCGGCCGCAGCGCGTAGCCGAGGCCGTCGAGCCAGGCGCGCGTGCGGCCCTCGACCACCAGCGGCCGCGCCGCCAGCTCGTCGACCCGCCGGCAGCCGGTCAGCTGCAGCACGGTCGCGAGCGTGCCGCGGAAGCGCTCCAGCCAGGCGTCGACGGCCGCGTCGCCGTCGAGCGCGGCCAGCAGCAGCGGCCGCGCGACGCCGACCGCCCGCGCCCCGAGCGCGAGCGCCTTCGCCCCGTCGAGGCCGGAGCGGACGCCGCCGGTCGCGATCACCGGCAGCCCGGCCGCGCGCGCGCCGACGACCGCGACGGCGGTCGGGATCCCCCACTCGCCGAGGTCCTCGCCGAGCTCGATCCCGCGCCGGTCGCACTGGCGCTGCGCGCGCAGCCGCTCGATCAGCGCGAAGCTGGTGCCGCCGAGGCCGCCGACGTCGAGCGCCGCGACGCCGGCGTCGCGCAGCCGCAGCGCCGTCTCGCGCGAGATCCCGGCGCCGGTCTCCTTCACGATCACCGGCACGCCGATCGTCGCGGTCAGCCGCTCGATCGCCGCCGCGACGCCGCGGGCGCGGCGGTCGCCCTCGGGCTGGACGCTCTCCTCCAGCACGTTGAGGTGGACGGCGAGCGCGTCGGCGGCGATCATCTCGACGATCCGCGCCAGCTGGCGGTCGCTCAGCGGCGGGCGGCCGTCCTGCTCGATCAGCTGCGCCGCGCCGATGTTGCCGATCACGAGCGCGTTCGGCGCCTGCTCGCGCACGACCGCGAAGGTCGGCTCCAGCGAAGGGTCGGCGAGCGCGACCCGCTGGCTGCCGAGCCCGATCGCCAGCCCATGGCGCTCGGCGGCGCGCGCGAGCGTCGCGTTGACGGCGGTCGCGCCGTCGTGGCCGCCGGTCATGCCGGCGATCGCCAGCGGCAGCCCGAGCCGGCGGCCGAGCAGCTCGACGCCGAGGTCGACGTCGGCGAGGTCGACCTCCGGCAGCGCGTCGTGGACGAGGTGGACGTCGCCCCAGCCGGGCGCGGTGCGGACCTCGACCGTCTCGTCGGCGGCCAGCCGCATGTGCTCGGCCTTGCGCTGCCGCAGCGCGTCGAGCGGCCCGGCGCCCTCTCCTCGCGTCGCGCTCATGGCATCAGCATCCCGCCGTTGACGTGCAGGACCTGGCCGGTGACGTAGCGGCTGCCGTCGCCGAGCAGGAACAGCAGCGGGTCGACGACGTCGGCCGGCTCGCCGACCCGCCGCAGCGGCAGCGCCGCCGCGACCGCGCGCTCGTCGAAGCCGGGCTTGGCGTCGAGCATCGGCGTGCGGATCGGGCCGGGCGCGACCGCGTTGACGCGCACGCCGGCCGGCCCCAGCTCGAGCGCCAGCGACTTCACCAGCGCCTCGACGCCGGCCTTCGCGGCGGCGTAGTGGGGGCCGTGGAGCATCCCCTTCGTCGCGTAGCCGGTCGACAGCATCGCGATCGCGCCGCCGCCGCGCGCGACGAGGTGGGGCGCGACCGCCCGCGCGAGCAGGAAGCTGCTGGTCAGCGAGGCGTCGAGCACGCGCCGCCACTCGGCCGGCTCCAGCTCGACCAGCGGCAGCTCGGAGACGACGCCGGCGGCGCAGACGAGCGCGCCCGGCGCGCCCAGCTCCGCGACGACGCGCGCGACCGCCGCCTCGACGGCGGCGGGGTCGCCGACGTCGGCGACGAGGTCGAGCGTCGCTGCCCCGCCGGCGCGCAGGTCGATCCCGGCCGTCCGCACGCCGGCGTCGGCGAGCGCCGCGGCGGTCGCGCGGCCGAGCCCGCCGGCGGCGCCGGAGACGACGACCGGCGCGGCCCCGAGCAGCTCGCCGAGCGAGCGGGCGGCCATCGGCTCAGCCCTCGACCGCGATCGCCTGGACCGGGCAGACGCGCGCCGCCGCCTCGACTCTGGCGCGCAGCTCGTCGGGCGGCTGCTCCTGCAGGACCGTGACGAGCCCCGTCTCGCCGTCGAGGTCGAAGACCTCGGGCGCCTCCATCAGGCAGTTGGCGTAGGCGTTGCACTTCGTCAGGTCGACGGTGACTCTCACAGGAACACCCCCAGGTTCTTGGTGCCGAGCATCGCCTGGTCGAGGACGACGTGGCGCTTGGCGATCTGCAGTCTCCCCTCGACCAGCCGCAGCACGTCGGTGCGCTCGCCGGCGATCAGGTCGTGGTCGCCGGTCAGCCCGCGGCTGCGGAAGAGGAGCAGGTTGCTCTTGACGGTCAGCTCGGTGTCGCCCGGCCCGGCCGCGTAGCGGAAGTTGCCGAGCACGCGGCGGGTGAACGACGGCGGGTCCTCCGACCACGCGACGTCGGTCCCCAGGCGCCGCACGCGCAGCGTCATCGAGGTCTTGTTGTCGTCGAAGTGGCGGCTCTCCCAGTCGACGTCGGAGCCGTTGCCGTTGCGGCGGATCGAGCGCGCCGGGACGATGTACTCGAGGTCGTCGGCCAGCAGCGCCAGCCACTCCTCGTAGCGGCGGTCGTCGAGCAGCGCCGCCTCGGCGATCAGGAAGTCCTCGGCGGCCTGGCGGGCGGCCGGCGAGATCGCCTCGGCCGGCAGGATCCAGATCGAGCTCATCTCCGCTCCTCCTCGCCGAGCAGCAGGTCGAGCCAGGTGCGGTAGTAGCTGCGCCCGGCCGCCTCGCTGAACTTGCCGTCGTAGACCCTCCCCGGCCCGGGGAAGTCTCTCAGCGGCTCGGCGTCGAGCCCCATCGTGTAGTCGAGCATCACCTCGTCCGAGCGCGAGCGGGCGGCGACCGCGACGGCCGTCTGCGCCTCCCACACCTCGGTGTCGTCCTGGTCGAACATGCCCGAGGAGGAGAAGGTCTGGACGTACATTCTGCGGCCGCGCTCCTTCCACCAGTCCGGGGCCGACCGCTCGACCATGAACCACGACCAGGCCTGCAGCCTGTCGGGGCCCATCGGCTGCCAGATGCGCAGCATCAGCCCGGTCACGAGCCGTCCGTCGACGGGGATGAAGTTCGGGATCAGGAACGACAGGTTCGGGAAGACGTTGCCGTGGAAGTTCTTGATCCGGTGCAGCAGCGCCAGCTGGTCGTCGCTGAGCCGCGAGCGGTACTCGTCCTCCAGCTCGGCGGGGAAGTAGGAGCCGGGGTCGTCGTCGTGGACGCCCATCCCGAGCCCGTGGCCGCCGCCCGCGTCGACGTGGTAGCCGGCGCGGCCGAAGTCGGTCCCTCTGACCAGCCCCAGTCTCGCCAGGAACGAGTGGGCCGTCGCCGTGTGGTAGGCGTCGGAGGCGAAGTTCTCCGACGGCAGCCGCCAGGCGGCCGGCACGACCCACCGCTGCGCCTCGCCGAGCAGCTCCATCTCGGCGCGGCCGGCGAAGATGTCGAGGTACCAGCGCATGTCGCCGAGGTACTCCTGCAGCGACGGCCCCTCCCTGTCCCAGGTCGCGAAGATCAGGCCCTGGTAGGAGTCGCAGCGGGCCTCGACCAGTCTCAGGCGGTCGCGGTCGAGCCCGTCGGGCGGGTAGGCGACGCGCTCGAACGGCGTGCCCATGAAGTTGCCGTGGTTGGCGAACGTGAAGCCGTGGTAGGGGCAGCGCCAGTAGGAGGCGACGCCGCGGTCCTCGCAGGTCAGCTTCATGCCGCGGTGGCGGCAGGCGTTGAGGAAGACGCGGATCTCGGAGTCGTCGCCGCGGGCGACGATCACCGACTGCTCGCCCATCTGGCGCACGACGAAGGCGCCCTCCTCCTCCAGCTCCGACTCGTGCGCGACGAACAGCCAGACGCGACCGAAGATCCGCTCCAGCTCGAGCCTGTAGACGTCCGGGTCGGCGTAGGTGAAGAGCGGGATCTCTCCCGTCTCCGGGCGCACGGTCGCCCGCAAGCGCTCCTCGACATTGATCGCGACGTGCGTCAACTCATCCCTCCAATCGAGACCGGCGAGGCAACAGTATACAGTCGTCAGCCATCGGTTGCATAGCCGCCGTCCGCGTACAGGACCTGGCCGGTGACGTAGCCGGCCAGCGGCGAGCAGAGCAGCGCGACGGCGCCGCCGACGTCCTCCGGCGAGCCCCAGCGGCCGAGCGGGATCCGCCGCGAGATCGCCTCGCGCCGCTCGGCGTCGTCGGTCAGCGGCCGCGTCAGCTCGGTCGCGACGTAGCCCGGCGCGACGGCGTTGACGCGGATCCCGTGGACGCCCCATTCGAGCGCGAGCGCCTTCGTCAGCTGGACGATGCCTCCCTTGGAGGCGGCGTAGGCCGGCGCGCGGCGGATCCCGAAATGGGCGCTGAGCGAGGCGATGTTGACGATCGCGCCGCCCGCCCCGCCGGCGACCATCGCCCGCGCCGCCGCCTGCGAGGCGACGAAGGCCGCCCGCAGGTTGACCGCGAGCACGCGGTCCCAGTCGTCGGCCGACAGCGCGAGCGCGTCCTCGCGGACGGTCGTGCCGGCGTTGTTGACGAGCAGGTCGACCCCGCCGAGCGCGCCGGCCAGCTCGTCGACCGCGGCGGCGACCTCGTCGCCGCCGGCGAGGTCGGCGGCGCGGATCTCGACCTCGCCGCCCGCGCGCACGCGCAGCCTGCCGGCGACCTGCGCCAGCGCCGCCGCATCGCGGCCGATCAGGCCGACCGCGGCGCCCTCGCGCGCGAGCGTCTCGGCGATCCCCGCGCCGATCCCGCGCGAGCCGCCGGTGACGATCGCCCGCCGCCCGGCGAGCAGGCCGTGCCCGCGCGGCGCCGTGCAGGCGCTCGTGCCCCCGCCGGCCCGCGCCGCGCCGCCGTCGCCCGCCGGCGCCGCGCCGCTCGCGCCCGCCGCGCCGCCCGGCCCGGCCGCGCCGCCCGCCCCGGCCGCGCCGCTCATCGCGCCCCCTCCGCCGCCAGCTCGCGCCAGGCGGCGGCCAGCTCGAAGGCGTTCGTCGTCGGGACGGCGCCGAGCTGGTGGAGCGCCTCCAGCGGGTTGGCGTGGACGACCTCGGCCTCCAGCCGCCCGTCGGGCGCGATCACGAACTCGGCCAGCGCGGCGGTCGCCAGCCTGCGGCCGGTCGCCGGCACGCCGCCCCACGCGCCGCGGTGGGTCCGCTCGACGCGCAGCCGCGCGAAGACGCGGTCGCCGGCGTCGTGGCAGCCGAGCACGACGTTGCGCAGGTCGGGGAAGGCGCGCAGCAGGCGCTCGTGGTGGTCGCGCACCGCCGCCTTCCCGCGCAGCTCGACGCCCTGCGCGGGGATCGCGTACCAGCAGTCGTCGGCGAACTGCTCGATCGCCCGCCCGACGTCGCCGGCGTCCTCGGCCGCGAGGTGCGCGCGGACGGCGGCGACGGCGGGCGAGGCGCTCATGCCGTCGTCGCCTCCGGCGCGGGGAGCGCGCCGAGCGCCCAGTCGGCGATCTCGTCGCTGGTCGCCAGCCAGACGTCGTCGTGGCTGGCGATGTGCGCCAGCGCCCGCGCGAACGGCCGCGCCCGGAAGGGCTGGCCGACGAGGAACGGGTGCAGCCCGATCCCCATCACGCGCAGGCTGTCGGCGCCCTCGTCGTAGAGCTGGTCGAACTGGTCGATCACCGACTGCGCGAACTGCTCGCCGGTGTGGTGGTGGATGACGAACGCGGGGATGTCGTTGACCTCGCTCGCGTACGGCAGCGCCAGCAGCCGGCCGCTCGGGACGTTGAGCGGGTAGGGCTGGTCGTCGTTGGCCCAGTCGAGGCTGTACGTGAAGCCCAGCTCGGCGAGCAGCGCGGTCGTGTTCTCCGTCGACGTCAGCGCCGGGCCGAGCCAGCCTCTCGGCGCGGCGCCGGTCGCGTCGCGGAAGGAGGAGACGATCCCCTGCAGCGCGGCGCGCTCGTCGTCGGGGCCCATGCCGACCCACCACGACGAGTTGTCGACGCCGTGGCCGACCCACGCCCAGCCGCGCGCGCGGCCCTCCTCGGCGATCTCCGGGTAGTGCTCGAAGACCGCCGTGTTCGCGATCGCGCTGAGCGGGAAGCCGTGGCGCGCCAGCAGGTCGGCCAGCCGCCACAGGCCGACGCGGGCGCCGTAGTCGCGCCAACCGTGGTTGAGCGGGTCGGGCACGAGCTGCGCGGTGAACGGCGCGAGGCTGAGCGCCTGCTGGCCGAAGCGGTAGTGCTCGACGTTGACCCCGACCCAGACGGCGAGCCGCTTGCCGTCGGGCAGCTCCACGCGCGGCCGGCGGATGATCGGCGAGTGGTCGAACAGCTGGTGATCCATGGTCCGCTCCTTGGTCGGTGGGTTCAGCCGAGCATCCGCGCCAGCGCGGCCTGCGGGTCGCGCAGCCGCGTGTGGACGACCTTCTGCTCGAGGTAGCTGAGCAGCTCCTCGGGCGACTCCTCGCGGCCGGTGCCGCTGTTCTTCGAGCCGCCGAAGGGCGTGCCGAAGTAGTGGCGCGTCGAGTCGTTGACCCAGACGTAGCCGGCGTCGAGGCGGTCGGCCGTCTTGTGCGCGACGTCGAGGTCGTTGGTCCAGACGCTCGCCGTCAGCCCGAGGTCGAGGCCGTTGGCCTGCTCGATCATCGCGTCGTAGTCGTCCCACGGGAAGACCGAGACGACCGGGCCGAAGATCTCCTCGCGGCCGATCTTCATCTCCGGCCTCACGTCGGCGAACAGCGCCGGGACGATGAAGTTGCCGCCCTCCGGCGCGTCGCCGGGGCGGTCGCCGCCGCGCACGAGCGTCGCGCCCTCCGCGACGCCCGACTCGACGAAGCCGGCGACGCGGTCGTGGTGGGCTCTGGAGACGAGCGGGCCGACGTCGGTCGACTCCTCGTAGGCGACGCCGACGCGGTACTCGCCGAGGCGGTCGGCCATCTTCGCGACGAACTGGTCGTAGATCCGGCGGTGGACGAGCACGCGCGAGTTGGAGCCGCACGACTGGCCCTGGCAGACGTCGAGGTTCATCCCGTAGATCGCGCCCTCGACGACCTCGTCGAGGTCGACGTCGGGGAAGACGACCATCGCG
>Ga0164243_10006382_pt1 | contig 17864 bp, 18 predicted proteins | sample OricompcompostOP_FD_108781 | JGI IMG/M metagenome (GOLD analysis project Ga0164243, IMG submission 108781) | Organic Plus compost microbial communities from Emeryville, California, USA - Original compost - Organic plus compost (OP) | ecosystem: Engineered > Solid waste > Mixed feedstock >... | reverse complement strand
GTCACGCGTGCGGGCGCCGGCGGACCTACACCGAACTCGCGCGTACGGTAGGGCGGGCGGGACTTGAACCCGCGATCGTTGGGTTATGAGCCCACTGCCTTAACCAGCTTGGCCACCGCCCCGTGGCACCCAGCCTATCGTCAGGCCGGCGTGGCCTCCGCGTGCGCCCGCAGATGGCGCAGGTAGATCTCGGCATTGGCGATCAGGCCTGCACGCTCGTCGTCGCTGAGCGCACGGCGCACTTTCGCCGGGACCCCCGCGACCAACGAACCGTCGGGGATCTCCGTGCCACCCAGCACCACCGCGCCACCGGCGATCAGGCAACCGGCTCCGATCACCGCACCGCTGAGGATCACCGCCCCCATGCCGATCAGCGACCCCTCGCCGATGGTGCAGCCGTGCACCACCGCGTTGTGGCCGACCGAGACCTTGGGGCCGATCACCACCGGGTGCCCGGCGTCCACGTGCACCGAGACGTTGTCCTGGATGTTGCTGCCCGGCCCGATGACGATCCCCGCAGAATCACCCCGTAGCACCGCGTTGTACCAGACGCTCGCACCCGCGGCGAGCGACACGTCGCCGACGATGCGCGCTCCCTCGGCGACGAAGCATCCGTCGGCGAGCGACGGTCTCCGGTCGTCGAGTGCGAGAACGGATGTTCCTGCGGCGACGCTCATGAGGGAAGACTACCCTCATGAGCACGAGTTTCCGCGGTTCTCCGCCGCGGTAAGACCAGCCTTCGCTTGCTTGCGGAATGTTCTCCCCTGAGTAGCGTTGACCTCATCAACAGGACATCACCGTTCCGGAGGAGCCACCGATGAGCAAGGCACAGACCGAATCGACCACCGTCAGCGACCCGACCGTCGCCGCCGCCGCAGCGCAGTTCCTCTCCCCCGTCGTCCTCGGGCTCGAAGCCCTCACGGTCAACGGAAAGCAGGCGCACTGGCACGTGCGCGGTGCCAACTTCGTCGGCGTCCACGAGCTCCTCGACACGATCGTCGCGCACGCCGGGGACTTCGCCGACACCGCAGCCGAGCGGATCGTGGCCCTGGGCCTTCCGATCGACGCACGCATCAGCGCCGTCGCCGAGAAGGCCGGCGCGACGTCCGTGCCCGCCGGTTTCGCGCAGTCCGACGATCTCATCCGTGCGGTGATCGCCGACATCGACGCGATTCTGGTCGATGTGAAGGCCGCCGTGGACGGCCTCGACGAGGTCGACCTGACAAGCCAGGACGTCGCGATCGAGATCCAGCGCGGCCTCGAGAAGGACCGCTGGTTCCTCGTGTCGCACATCGCCGCCTGACGACGGCTCGAACGACGCACTCGCGAAGGGGTGCAGGAGCTCGGTCTCCTGCACCCCTTCGCGTCGTCACCGCATGCTCGTGAGTCGTCCGGCCAGCACCGTGGCCATCACCGGCATCCGCCGCAACTCGTCGCCGGCGACCGTCCTCGGATCGACACCGCACAGCACCAGGTCAGCAGGCTCTCCGGGACGCAGCGACGTGCGCACACTCGCCTCGATCGCCTGATCGATCGTCAGGCGCTCTTCGGGATGCCACGGATCACGATCGTCGTCCGTGCGCGTCACCGCCGCCGCGATCGCCTGCCACGGGTCCAGCGGCGCCACGGGAGCGTCCGATCCGAAGCGGAGGGTCGCTCCGGCGCTGTGCAGCGAGGCGAGCGGGTAGCCGATCGCCGTCTGTCCTGCCCAGTGCCGTCCTGCCAGATCCCGGTCGTCCAGCGCGTGCTGGGGTTGCACGCTCGCGACGATCCCGAGACGTGCGAACCTCACCAGGTCCGCGTGACGCACGAGCTGCGCATGCTCGATCGAGCCCGCCGCTCCCGTGGTCGTGAAGGCGTCGAGGGCCGCCGTCACCGCGCGGTCCCCGATGGCGTGCACGGCCACCGCGAGACCGGCCCCCGTCGCTCTGGTGAGCAGGTCGGTGAGCTCCGAGGGCGGAACGGTCAGCACTCCGAAGTTGCCAGGGTCGTCGGGATAGGGGTGAGAGCACGCCGCCGTACGGGTGCCGAGCGACCCGTCGCTGATGACCTTCAACGGTCCGACGTGCACGAGCTCGTGGGACCACGGGTCGCCCGTGCGGAGTCCTCCGGCGATCGCACGGTCGAGGTCGAACGGGTACACGGCGAACTCGACGCGATGCGAACCGAACCCCGCCTCGATCCGCCGCGGCCACGCGTCGGCGTTCCAGGCCATGTCGAAGTCCACGAGGCCGGTGACGCCGCGCGCGGCCGCGCGCTCCCCCGCGCGGATGACCGCCGCATCGGCGTGCTGCGCGTCTGCGGCGTTGAGGCGACGAGAGATCTCGAACGCCTGCTCTTCCCTGAGCACACCGTCGGTGCTGCGAAACCCCTCACGCCGCAGTGCGGCGCTGTTCAGCCAGACGCTGTGCACATCGGCGTTGATGAGGTACGCGGGAACCGCGCCCGTCGCAGCGTCGAGCACGGCGAGCGAGGGAGCGTCCGGCCACAGGGCGTCACGGAAACCGGCACCCGCGATGCGGCCGTCGGGGAGGGCCACCGCGTCGGACATCAGTCGCGCGGCGTCCGCCGCCGACGTCGCGCCCCCGAGCGGGACGCGCTCCGAGTCCAGCGCCCACTGCACCGTGTGCACATGGTTGTCCCACAGACCGGGGACCGCCCAGGCACCGTCGACGTCGAGGACCTCGCCCTCTGCAGGGAGGGCACCCGTCGGTGCGATGTCGGCGATGACGCCGTCACGGATGAGGATGTCGACCGGCTCGTCGTCGATGAGGAACTCACGCCCGGGGCCGGCCACCCGCACAGCGCGAACCGTGCCGATCGTCGCCCCGATCACCGCTGTGCCTCCTGCCTCGCGCGATGGGCGCGACGCATCTCGGCCGCCAGCGCGGGCTGCGCATAGGGTCCGTCACCCTCGAGCGCCGCGATCACCGCCTCGACCGTCTCTGCCGGCTTGTTCTGGCTCAGCTTCCGCTTGGCGACCACCCGCGTCGGCGTGAGCCGGAATCCGACGGTCCCCGCTGCGAGTCGCGAGACGAACGCCTCGTCGTTCGGCCTCTCCCACATGCGCCGCGGCTCCGGCATCCGTCCCTCGAAGCGATCCACGAGCCGGTCGAGCACGCGGAGGTTCTCCTCGGCGGACAACAGCTCGGGAACGCCGGACAGGTGGATGGCGATGTAGTTCCAGGTGGGCACGGCCTGCACGTCGCCGTACCACGCCGGCGACACGTACCCGTGCGGACCCTGAAAGACGAGGAGGAGCTCCCTCTCGCCGAGCCCGTGGATCAGGTCGTCCGGTCGACCGACATGACCGACCACGCTGAGGTCGTCTCTGCCCTCGTCCAGCAGCACCGCATAGTGCGATGCGACGAGCCCGTCGGAGGCGTCGCTGACGATCGTGGCCCACGGATGGGCGTCGATGACCCGACGCATCTCCACGACGTCGGCCAGGGTGAAACTCGGATTCTGCCGCATGCGTTTCAGCCTATGGCCGACGCCTCAGGCCTGGCAGCGCGGGCACCAGTACAGCTTGCGTGCACCGAGCTCCTCGAGCACGATCGCGGTGCCGCAGACGCGGCACGGCAGACCCGCGCGATGGTAGACCCAGTGCCGATCGTCGCGGCTCGCCATCGCCGCGCGGTACTGCTCGGGCGTGAGGTCGTCCATGGTCATCATCTGCCCGGTCTCGACCCCGATGGCCAGCAGCCGCACCCAGTCGCGCCACAGTGCGCGGACGACGTCCTCCGGCACCTCCCGCCCGGGGGTATGCGGGTTCAGTCGCTGTCGGTACAGCATCTCGGCGCGATACACGTTCCCGATGCCGCTGATCACGGACTGGTCCATCAAGAGCAGCGCGATCACGGTCTGCTTCGTGCGCACCGCGCGGACGAAGCGCTCCTCGTTCTCGGCCGGGTCTCCGACCAGCGGATCCGGGCCGAGCTTCGCCACCGTCGCCAGCATCTCGTCGGGGGTCTGCAGAACGCACGCCGTCGGTCCGCGAAGGTCGGCGGCGGTGATGTCGGTCATCAGCCGCAGACGCACCTGCCCGACGACCGGTGGCGGCCACTCCGCGCCCTCGTCGTCGAGCCCCTTGGTCTGCTCGGACATCCGCACGTGCACGCGTGCGCGCCGGGGAGCGCCGATGGATGCGAGCGAGTTCTCGCCCGCATCGTCGAGGATCGGTTTGTCGAGGACGGTACCGCGCTGATTCGTCTGACCCATTCGTCCGTTCGCCGAGGCGATCGTGGGGTCGATGAGGATCTCGCCGGCGAAGTCCCACGCCCCGTACAGTCCCAGGTGCACGCGCAGCCAGACGTCGCCCTCCACCTCGAGGAACATCTGCTTGCCGACGGCCTGCACGCTCAGCGCCTCGCGTCCGTCGAGCACCGCCGCACCCTCGGCGAAGCGCCCCTGCGGGCTCGACGCATGCAGCCTCTTGCCGATGAAGTTGCGATCGAACTGGCGTGCGATGCGGTGGACGGAGTGGCCCTCTGGCATGTCAGGCCCGGGGGTCCGGCAGCAGCGAGCCGTCGCGCTCGAAGTCGGCGATCTGAGCGATCCGGCGCGCGTGCCGCTCCTCGTCGGAGAACGGCGTGGCGATGAACGTGTCGATGAAGGTGATGACCTCGTCGACGGTGTGCTGCCGCGCACCGATCGAGATCACGTTCGCATCGTTGTGCTGACGGGCGAGCTCCGCGGTCGAGACGTTCCAGACGAGCGCGGCGCGGATGCCGTGCACCTTGTTGGCCGCGATCTGCTCGCCGTTGCCCGATCCGCCGAAGACCACGCCGAGCGCCTCGACGCCAGCCGCCTGGTCGGCCACGACCGCCTGAGCCGCGCGGATGCAGAAGGAGGGGTAGTCGTCGAGCGCGTCGTACTCGACCGGTCCGTGGTCGACCACCTCATGGCCGGCTGAGCGCAGGTGCTCCTGCAGCTGGGTCGAGAAGTCGAGGCCCGCGTGATCGGTGGCGATGTGGATGCGCATGGCTCCCATCCTATTGAGAGGCTCCGACGTCGTCCGCGCGATCAGGGGGCGAGCCCCGCGGCCGCCGGCTTGAACCCGGCGCGGATGTTCTCGCAGCATCCGGGTCGGCACACGTCGTAGCTGCCTCCGACCGTCGTCACGCGCTGGCGCTGCTCGAACGGGCGACCTTCCAGTCGCTCCTGGATCAGGTCGACGATGCCGGCGACGAAACCGGGAGTGACCCCGGGCGTCGGCGTGCGCACGAAGCGGAGACCGGCGTTCTCCGCCGCCTCCGCCGCCTCGGTGTCGAGATCCCAGAGCACCTCCATGTGGTCGCTCATGAACCCCACGGGAACGACGGCGACGGCCGCGCGACCGCGTGCAGGGAGCTGCTCGATCACCTCGCACACATCGGGCTCGAGCCACGGCTGCGAGGCGGGACCGGACCGGGACTGGTACACCAGCTCCCACGCCACATCCGCGGCGGCGGGCACGGCCGCAGCGACCCTGTCCATGACCCAGGCCGCGACGGCCTCGTGCTGCGCGGCGTAGGCCCCGCCCGGTCCCCAGTCGATGTCCCGCGCGCCTGAGCGCTCGGCATCCGCCGTGGGAATGCTGTGCGTCGAGAAGAGGATCTGGATGTCGGAGGCGTCCACGCCCTCGGCGAGGAATCCCTCGACGGCCTCCCGCACGCCGGTCTCGAAAGCCTCGACGAAACCCGGATGGTCATAGAACGGGCGGATCTTGTCGATCGTCACGGAGTCCCCCAGCCCCGTCGACTCGAGCACACGGGCGAAGTCTTCTCGGTACTGTCGGCAGCTGGAGAAGGAGCTGTAGGCACTCGTGGCGAACGCCAGCAGCGTCGTGTGTCCGCTGTTCGACGCCTCGGTCACCGCGTCCTCGAGGTACGGAGACCAGTTGCGGTTGCCCCAGTAGACGGGGAGATCGATGCCCCGCGCCGCGAGCTCGGCCTCGAGCGCCGCCTTGAGCGCGCGGTTCTGCCCGTTGATCGGACTCACGCCTCCGAAATGGCGATAGTGATGAGCGACCTCTTCGAGACGCTCGTCGGGGATGCCCCGTCCCCGTGTCACGTTCCGCAGGAAGGGGATCACATCCTCCTGCCCCTCCGGTCCGCCGAACCCTGCGAGGAGGACGGCATCGTAGGCGACGGGCGCCGTGACGATGGGATCGCCGGCGGAGGCGGCGGCAGAGGCGAAGGGGACGACGGTCGGGGCATTCGCAGTCACCTCTCCATCCTCGCACTCCCCCGACGCTCAGTCTTTGCGTGGGCTGGACGTGGTGCCGACCTGGCGTAGGCTGTCATGGTTGCCGTGGGCGCCAACTGCGTCCGACCGCGGTCACGACCCCTCACCCCTGGGAGTACAGCTGTGCCTGGAGAGAACCTCACCCGCATCGAAGCGCAGGAGCGACGAGACGTCATCGACACTCAGTCGTACGAGATCGCCCTCGATCTCACGAAGGGTGCGGAGGTCTTCGGCTCCCGCAGCGTGGTGCGCTTCACCGCGACCCCGGAGAGCTTCACCTTCATCGACCTCATCGCCAAGGACGTCCGCGAGATCTCGCTCAACGGCGAGCAGCTCGACCCGGACGAGGTGTACGCCGAGTCGCGCATCGCCCTCACGAACCTGCAGGCCGAGAACGTGCTCGTCGTCGACGCCGATTGCCTCTACACCAACACCGGTGAGGGGCTGCACCGCTTCGTCGATCCGGTCGACGGCGAGGTGTACCTCTACACGCAGTTCGAGGTCCCCGATTCCCGCCGCGTCTTCGCGGTGTTCGAGCAGCCCGACCTGAAGGCGACGTTCCAGTTCACCGTCACCGCCCCGTCGGCGTGGAAGGTCGTCTCGAACTCGCCGACGCCCGAGCCCATCGTGCACGACGACAAGGACGTCGCCACGTGGGGCTTCGAGCCGACGCCACGCATCTCCTCCTACATCACGGCCCTCATCGCGGGTCCGTACGAGGCGACCTTCTCCGAGCTCACCAGCGCGTCGGGGCGGGTGATCCCCCTCGGCGTGTACGGCAGGAAGAGCCTGTGGCAGCACCTCGACGCCGACTACGTCTTCGAGAAGACCAGGCAAGGATTCGCGTACTTCGAGTCGAAGTTCGGCGTCCCCTATCCGTTCGCGAAGTACGACCAGCTCTTCGTCCCCGAGTTCAACGCCGGGGCGATGGAGAACGCGGGAGCGGTGACCTTCACCGAGACCTACGTGTTCCGGAGCAAGGTGACGGATGCCGTGAAGGAGCGCCGCGTCGTCACGATCCTGCACGAGCTCGCGCACATGTGGTTCGGCGACCTCGTGACGATGAAGTGGTGGAACGACCTCTGGCTCAACGAGTCGTTCGCCGAGTGGGCGTCCACGATCGCCACGGCCGAGGCCACCGAGTGGACCGAGGCCTGGACGACCTTCAACGCGATGGAGAAGACCTGGGCGTATCGCCAGGATCAGCTCCCCTCGACCCACCCCGTCGTCGCGGAGATCAACGACCTCGAAGACGTGCAGGTGAACTTCGACGGGATCACCTACGCCAAGGGCGGCTCCGTGCTGAAACAGCTCGCCGCATGGGTCGGGATCGATCAGTTCTTCGCCGGGGTGTCGCAGTACTTCCAGAAGCACTCGTGGGGCAACACCGAATTGAGCGACCTGCTCGCCGAGCTCGAGGCGACCAGTGGGCGCGATCTCAGCGCCTGGTCGAAGAAGTGGCTGGAGACGGCGGGCGTGAACACGCTCGAGCCGGTCGTCGTCGAGGACGCGGACGGCACCATCTCGCGCTTCGCCGTCACGCAGACGGCGCCGGCCGACTACCCCACGATCCGCCCGCATCGCCTCGGCATCGGGTTCTACTCGCTGCAGGACGGCGCGCTCGTGCGTACGCACCGCACCGAGATCGACGTCGACGGCGACCGCACCGAGGTGCCGGAGCTGCAGGGGCTCCGGCGCCCCGACCTCGTGCTGCTGAACGACGAGGACCTCGCCTACGCGAAGATCAGGCTCGACGAGAAGTCGCTCGCCACGGCGATCGCCCACCTCGCCGACATCCACGACCCGCTCGCGCGGTCCCTGGTGTGGGGCGCGGCGTGGGATCAGACGCGCGACGCCGAGAGTTCGGCATCCGACTACATCGACCTCGTGCTCGGCAACATCGGACGCGAGACCGAGTCGACCACGGTGCGCACCACCCTGGCGCAGCTGCGCACGGCGGCCACGCTCTACGTCGCGCCGGAGGCGCGCCAGGCAGCGCGTCAGAAGGTCGCCGACGGCCTCTGGGCTCTCGCCGAGGCCGCCCAGCCGGGCAGCGACAGCCAGCTGCAGTTCGTCACCGCCTTCGCGAACGCGCTGGTGACCCCGGAGCACGCGGGAATCATCGGGCGCTTGCGTTCCGGCGAGGAGACGCTTCCCGGCCTCGAGATCGACGCCGACCTGAGCTGGCAGCTCCTGGTGGGCCTCGCGACGATCGGCGCGACGGATGCCGCCTCGATCGACGCGGCACTCGCCGCGGACAACACGGCCAAGGGCGCGGAGTTCGCCGCGCAGGCGAGGGCCGCCCTGCCGGACACGGAGTCGAAGAGGATCGCATGGGCGTCGCTCGTCGATCGAGACGACGCTCCCAACACGATCGTCCGCTCCGCCGCACTCGGCTTCGTGCATCCCGCCGGTGCGGACGTCCTCGCCGAGTTCGTGCCCGCGTACTTCGACATGCTCCTGCCCGTGTGGGAGTCGCGCACGTACCAGATCGCGCAGTACCTCATCGTCGGCCTGTTCCCCACGGCTCTCGCGAACGTCGCGCTCCGCGACGCCACTCGGGCCTGGCTCGCCGAGCACCCCGATGCTCCGCCCGCTCTGCGCCGCCTCGTGATGGAGAACCTCGCCGACGTCGAGCGGTCGCTGGCCGCACAGGCACGCGACGCCGAGGACTGATCACGCATCCGACAGGCTCAGCGCCCGCTCGACGGGTGCTGAGCCTGTCGGCGTTCCAGGGAGCGCCGAGGTCCGCTCGTTAGTATCGGAGACGATGATGATCCCCTTCCAGACGACCGCCGCCACGGACGAGACTCCCCTGCCCGCCTGGCTCCAGGTGCTCGTCGATGTGGGCTGGCGCGCCCTGCACGTCGCCCTCATCATCGTGGGGTGCGTGATCCTCGCCCTCGTTCTGCGGCTCGTCATCCGCCGAGTGGTGCACCGCATCGTCGACAGCGCGAAGAGCAAGGCTGCGGTCGACGACACCCAGGCGCTCGAGCGTTCGCCGCTGGCCGACATGCGCCTGGTGCAGCGCACGAGGACGCTGGGGACGATCCTGCAGAACATCGTCAACGTCATGCTCGTCGTCATCGCGATCGTCCTCGTCGTGAACGTCCTCGACAGCTCGCTCCTCGGCTCGCTCACGCTGTTGACCGCGGCCGTCGGAGCCGGACTGGGTTTCGGCGCGCAGAACATCGTCAAGGACGTGCTCAACGGGATGTTCATCGTCGCCGAGGACCAGATCGGCATCGGCGACGTCGTCGATCTGGGCCTCGCCAGCGGTGTCGTGGAGTACGTCAGCGTTCGCATCACCCAGGTGCGGGACGTCAACGGCACGCTCTGGTACGTGCGCAACGGCGAGGTCACGAGGATCGGGAACATGTCGCAGGGATGGGCCAGGGCGATCATCGACATCGGTGTGCCCGTGGATGCCGACCTCGACACGGTCGAGCGCGTCATGCTGGATACGGCCCTGGGGCTCGCCAAGGACTCGAAGTGGCGCACCCGGATCGTCGAGAAGCCCGAGCTGTGGGGCCTCGAGTCGATCGACGGCGACGCGCTCGTCGTCCGCATCGTCATCAAGTCGAGGGCGAATGCGAAGGACGACGTGGCGCAAGAGCTGCGTCGCCGCCTGCGAGCCGCCCTCGCCGAGAACGACGTCGCCGTGCCCCGCATGAACGATGTCGTCCCCACGGGGCTCGACGGTGCGCGTCGTGTGCGCGGTGCGAACCCGCCCAAGACCCGCCCGAACGCGATCACCGGCGTTCCCGCCGTGACCGAGCGCGGTATCTGGCGCCGCAAGAAGACCGGCGATGACGGGAGCACCCAGAAGTGACGTTCTACGACGAGGTCGGAGGCCACGAGACGTTCGAGCGACTCGTCAGCGTCTTCTACCGCGAGGTCGCGCTCGATCCGGTGCTCAAGCCCATGTACCCCGAGGAGGATCTCGGGCCCGCCGCCGAGCGGTTGACGCTCTTCCTCGAGCAGTACTGGGGAGGCCCGACGACGTACGGCGAGACACGCGGCCACCCACGACTGCGCATGCGCCATATGCCGTTTCACATCGACCCCGACGCGCGAGATCGTTGGCTTCGTCACATGCGCACCGCGGTCGACGAGGTGCAGTTGTCGCCGTTGCACGAATCGACTCTGTGGGACTACCTCGAACGCGCCGCGTATGCCATGGTGAACACGTTCGAACCATCGGGGATCGGACCGGAGGCGGCAGGCCGCCCGACGCTCGAGACCCGCGCCCGTCAGGATTCAACGGAGACCACATGACGACGACGCCCCTGTCCGCAGACGTGCTCGTGATCGGATGGGGGCTGGCCGGACTGGTCGCCACCGCGGAGGCCGCACAGGCCGGAAAGCGCGTCATCCTCGTCGACCAGGAGCCGCGCACGAACCTCGGCGGGCAGGCGTGGTGGTCCTTCGGAGGGCTGTTCCTCGTGGACTCCCCCGAGCAGCGTCGCATGGGCATCCGCGACTCTCTCGAGCTCGCCACGCAGGACTGGTTCGGGAACGCGGGATTCGACCGGCCGGAGGACGAGTGGCCGCGCCGGTGGGCGCGGGCCTATCTGGAGTTCGCGGCGGGAGAGAAGCGTGCGTGGCTGCGTGAACGCGGGGTCGGCTTCTTCCCCGTCGTCGGGTGGGCGGAGCGCGGCGGCTACGGTGCGATCGGCCCCGGCAACTCCGTCCCCCGTTTCCACATCACATGGGGCACCGGGCCGGGTGTCGTCGCGCCGTTCATCGCTGCCGTCGAACAGGCGGAACGGGAGGGGCGGGTCACGATCCTCCCGCGCCACCGGGTCACCGCACTGGAGGTCACGGGCGGAGCGGTGACGGGTGCGCGCGGTGCGATTCTGGCGAACAGCGGAGCCTTGAGAGGGGAAGCGTCGACGAGGGACGAGATCGGCGAGTTCGAGGTCGCCGCGGGCGCCACGGTCGTCGCGTCCGGCGGGATCGGCGGCAACCACGAGCTGGTGCGGGCCTTCTGGCCGGAGCGGCTCGGCAGCGCACCGGAGCACATGCTCGCGGGAGTGCCGGCATACGTCGACGGGTCCATGCATGCGGTCAGCGCGGCTGCGGGCGCGCGCCTCATCAACGAGGACCGTATGTGGCACTATGTCGAGGGCATCACCAACTGGGACCCGGTGTGGCCGGCGCACGGGATCCGCATCCTGCCCGGACCGTCATCGCTGTGGTTCGACGCCACCGGCACGCGGCTCCCCGTGCCGCTGTTCCCTGGCTTCGACACGCTGGGCACACTCGCTCATCTGCGGGCGACCGGGCACGACCATTCGTGGTTCGTGACGTCGCGGCAGATCGTCGAGAAGGAGTTCGCCCTCTCCGGAAGCGAGCAGAACCCGGACCTCACCGGGAAGGACATCGCCCTGCTCCTCCGTTCGCGACTCGCCAAGGGGCCGACGGGACCGGTGCAGTCCTTCCTCGACGAGGGCGTCGACTTCATCGTGGAAGACGACCTCGACTCCCTCCTGGAACGCATGCGCGCTCATCCCGGAGGGGAGCTCCTCGACGTCGACGAGGTACGCCGAGAAGTCCTCGCCCGTGACCTCGAGATCGACAACGATTTCACCAAGGATGCCCAGATCGGAATGCTCCGGTCGATGCGCGGATACCGTGGCGACAAGCTCATCCGCACCGCCGCCCCGCATCGCCTGCAGGAGCCGTCAGCCGGACCGATGATCGCGGTCAAGCTCCACATCCTCACGCGCAAGTCGCTCGGCGGCATCAACACGGACCTCGACGGTCGAGCGCTGAACGCCTCCGGAGACCCCGTCCCTGGGCTGTTCGCCGCCGGAGAGGCGAGCGGCTTCGGCGGCGGCGGTGTGCACGGGTACCGTGCGCTCGAGGGCACCTTTCTCGGAGGATGCCTGTTCTCCGGTCGGCAGGCGGGTCGGGCCGCGTCCCGCTAGGCGCCGGTCTCACGCACCGGCGTCAGCCCGGTCGCCATCGGTCCGCGGACGAGGACATGCCCCCGCCGGAATGCAAGCCTGCTCCATCGACCGGCCGTCGTCACCGGCACCTCCTCCTCACCGGAGATGAACCCGAACGCGTCTGCGGCGAACGCGACCCCGCGAGGAAGAGCGCCGAGCTCATCGTCAGGCTCGCCCCAGATGGCGGCGCGGAGCGCGCGAACGGCATCTTCGCCGGCACCGGGCGTCGCCCCTCTCGCCACGGCGCTGATCCCCCACTGGGCGCGCCTGGCGACCGTCGAGGCAGCGAGGGCACCCTGACGCCGCCACTCCCCCCTCGGCGGCGCGACACCGGCCCATGCCGGTGACAATCCCGTCGCCGGGAGCTCGAGGGCGCGCTCGTCGTCGTCCGACGGCGCCAACGACCCCACGACGACGTCGCTCTCCAACTCCGGATCGGCATGCACGATCCTCATCGCGAGGATGGTCGGCGTCCGATCGAACAGTCCTCGCGGCGACAGGGCCGCGGCGGTGAGAGCGAGCACGCCGTTCGAGGCCTGGAGACGCACCCCCTCGTCGGAGACCCGAGCCGCCCGTCCGACGAAGGTCAGGACGTCTCTGGCGGTCTCCGGGTCGGCGAGGACGAGACGGTGGGGCACCCCTCTAAACTAGCAACGCGCGCGGCTCTGGCTGCCGCCGGAAGGAAGAGATGACCGCCGACGAACATGCGATCCAGACCGTCGAGCAGCTCCTCGCCGTGCTCGATCTCGATGCGACCCAGGCGCGGACGACGGAAGACATCTTCACGGGCGCGTCGCACCCCATGCCCAGCGGCCGCATCTACGGCGGCCAGGTGCTCGCCCAGACCCTGATCGCCGCCGAGCGGACGCTTCCCGAGGATCGCGCGGTGCATTCGATGCACGGGTACTTCCTGCGTCCGGGAGATGCGACGCAGGGGATCACGATCGCGGTCGACAGGATCCACGACGGTCGCTCCTTCTCCACGCGCCGGTCGCAGGCCTATCAGAACGGCGTGCCGATCTTCTCGATGATCGCGTCGTTCCAGGACCATGATCCGGGGCTCGAACACGCCGTCGCGATGCCAGACGGCGTGCCGGAGCCCGAGGGGCTCGTCCCGGACGAGGACAGCGTGGTCGGCCTTCCGGAGGGCACACGACGGATGCTGACCGACCGGGCCGCCGACATCCGCCATGTCGAGGGGCCGTTGTTCCTGCCGTCCGAGGGCGCGCGGGTGCCGCGGCAGGCGGTATGGATGCGTCTGCGGGCCCCGCTTCCCGACGACCGGCGCCTTCACCGCGCCGCACTCGCCTACCTCAGCGACATGACGATCCAGGAGTCGATCCTACGTGCGCACGGGGCCTATTGGGCGCTGCCCGGTCTCAAGGTGGCGAGCCTGGATCACGCCATGTGGTGGCACCGCCCCGCTCGGGTCGACGAGTGGCTGCTGTATCTGCAGGAGTCGCCCAACGCCCGCGGAGGCAGAGGACTCGCACAGGGCCACATCTTCACTCGCGACGGCGTGCTGGTCGCGACCGTCGCTCAGGAGATCATGATCCGCGTTCCTGACGCCTCCGCGTGAGAGTTCGACGACGCGTCCTCGCCCTGTCGGCGCGATACGTCAGCGATGCGCGTACTCGATCGACGGCCCCACGAAGGGCTCCCAGGCGTCGCGCATCTCCTGGGTGAGCCGCGTCGGCCGTCCCGTCTTCGCGTCGACCAGCACGATCACCGCCGTGGAGCGCGCATAAAGCTCGCGCGGCTCGGCCGACGGATCGTTGTGCACCTCGTAGCAGACCTCGACGCTCGACCCGCCGAGCTTGCCGAACCACATCTGCACGTCGAGCGGACGCCGCTGGTACGGCACCGGCGCGAGATACTCGATCTCCTGCCGGGCGATGAGCGTGAGCAGGCCCTCCTCGACCCCCGAGTCGAGGACGGCCGTCGACGGCGCCTCCTCGCCGGGGCCCGCGCGCCAGAACGCGCGCACCCTGGCCTCCTCGAGGAGTTTCAGCATCGACGTGTTGTTGACGTGATTGAACGCGTCGAGATCTCCCCACCGCAGGTGGATGGGGATGTGCAGGCGCGGAGCCGGCGTGCTCTCCGCCATCAGTCGCGGGTGAGCTTGCGGTGCGTCGACCGGTGCGGCTTGGCGGCATCCGGCCCGAGACGGTCGATCTTGTTCTGCTCGTAGGCCTCGAAGTTGCCCTCGAACCAGTACCACTGGTCGGGCTTCTCGTCGGTCCCCTCGTAGGCGAGGATGTGCGTGGCGATGCGGTCGAGGAACCACCGGTCGTGCGTGATCACCACGGCGCAGCCGGGGAACTCCAGCAGGGCGTTCTCGAGCGAGCTCAGCGTCTCGACGTCGAGGTCGTTGGTCGGCTCGTCAAGAAGGAGCAGGTTGCCGCCCTCCTTCAGCGTCAGCGCGAGGTTCAGGCGGTTGCGCTCTCCACCCGAGAGGACTCCCGCCTTCTTCTGCTGGTCAGGTCCCTTGAAACCGAACTTCGACACGTACGCCCGCGACGGGATCTCCGTCTTGCCCACGGTGATGAAGTCCAGGCCGTCGGAGACGACCTCCCAGAGGGTCTTCTCCGGGTCGATGTTGGCACGCGACTGGTCGACGTAGCTGATCTTCACGGTCTCGCCGATCTTCAGTTCGCCGCCGTCGAGCGGCTCGAGGCCGACGATGGTCTTGAACAGCGTGGTCTTGCCGACGCCGTTCGGACCGATCACACCGACGATGCCGTTCGGCGGCAGGCTGAAGCTGAGTCCGTCGATGAGGGATCGCCCGTCGAACCCCTTCTTCAGGTTCTTCGCCTCGATCACGACATTGCCCAGGCGAGGACCCGCGGGGATCTGGATCTCCTCGAAGTCGAGCTTCCGCGTCCGCTCGGCCTCGGCAGCCATCTCCTCGTAGCGAGCGAGACGGGCCTTCGACTTGGTCTGGCGTCCCTTGGCACTGGAGCGGACCCACTCCAGCTCGTCCTTCAGACGCTTGGCCAGCTTCGCGTCCTTCTTGCCCTGGATGTCGAGGCGCTCCGCCTTCTTCTCGAGGTAGGTCGAGTAGTTGCCCTCATAGCCGATGAGGCGGCCGCGGTCGACCTCTGCGATCCACTCCGCGACGTGGTCGAGGAAGTAGCGGTCGTGGGTGATCGCGATGACCGCACCCTTGTACGCCTGCAGGTGCTGCTCGAGCCACAGCACGCTCTCGGCGTCGAGGTGGTTCGTCGGCTCGTCGAGCAGGAGCAGATCGGGCTTCTGGAGAAGCAGCTTCGCAAGCGCAACGCGGCGCTTCTCCCCGCCGGACAGCGGCGCGATGGCGGCGTCGGCCGGGGGCGTGCGCAGCGCGTCCATCGCCTGCTCGAGCTGCGAATCGAGATCCCAGCCGTCCGCGGCGTCGATCTCCTCCTGCAGTGTGCCCATCTCGGCGAGCAGCGAGTCGAAGTCGGCGTCGGGGTCCGCCATGAGGGCCGAGATCTCGTTGAAGCGATCGAGCTTGGCCTTGATCGCGATGCCGTCCTGGATGTTCTCCAGCACCGTCTTGGACTCGTCGAGCTCCGGCTCCTGCATGAGGATGCCGACGCTGTAACCGGGAGAGAGCTTGGCCTCGCCATTGGAGGGAGTGTCCAGGCCCGCCATGATCTTCAGGATCGTGGACTTACCGGCCCCGTTGGGGCCGACCATGCCGATCTTCGCGCCGGGGAGGAACGCCATCGTGACGTCGTCGAGAATGAGCTTCTCGCCCACCGCCTTGCGCGCACGAACCATCGAGTAGATGTACTCAGCCACCGAAACCGCTCCTTCTGTTGGCGTCGAGGATCGACACTCCAGCCTACCGGCCGGTTCTGCGCGCGACGCTCACCAGTCGATGGGGCGCGTGTTCCCGATGAGGCACCGGCCCTCGGCCAACTGAGGCATCACGGCTGTGACGGGCTCCCCCGTCGATGGGCCCACCTGCCCGACGAGGCACTCGCTCTCGCCCCAGCGAACCGAGAACTGGATGCTCTCGGCGGGGTTGCCCACCGTCGAGAGATCAGGCGTGACCTGCATCGCCGAACGATCGAAGCCCGCCGCCACGAGCGCGTCGATGTAGGCGCGTCCGGAGACTCGCTGATCCGTCGCCCACACCTGAGCCACCGTCGCCGCGAAGACCGGGAGGTTGTCCTCTGCCGTGCCATCGGGGTGGATCGTCGGAACGTCCGCCGTGGGCGTGGCGTCCGGCGAGGCCGACGCCGACGGCGACGCGCTCGGTGCCGGCGAGGGGCTGCAGGACGCGAGGACGATCATCGATGCCACGGCAGCGATCGCCAGGGTCGAGCGCACTGCGGAGGAAGCCGGTCGTCTGAGCACGAGTCGAGTCTACGGGCCGACCTCCTCCGCTCCGTCTGCGCGACGGGCGAGTCAGTTCGACACACCCGAGGCGAGATCGTCAGCCCGATGCATCGCCCAGGGGAGGTCGAGCCCGGTGTCCCCGGAGCCGTGCTCGACTCCGCCCTGGTCGTCGACGCCGTCCGTGTCGTCACGGTCATCGCGCTCGTCGCCGGCCTCCGTCTCGCGCGGCGACCGCGACTCGGAGGGGGCCGCGGATCGATCGGTGGCCGCCGTCGCCCGCGAGGCCGACAGATAGGCGCTCGTGCCCCACCGCAGGTCGTGCCCGATCGCGTCGGCGTCGATGTCGACGCTCGTGCCCTGCTTGCCGCCCGCTTCCCAGGTGCGGATCTTGAGCCTCCCCGTCACGATGACGCTGTCACCCGTGCGCAACGACGCCTTGACGTGCTCGCCCAGTTGGCGGAAGGCCGCGACGGAGTACCAGTTCGTCCCGGCGTCCACCCAGGTCTGCGATGCCTGATCGAACCGGCGGTGCGTGCTCGCGAGCCGGAAGTTCGTCACGGGCGTGCCACCCGCGGTCCGCGCCAGCACCGGCTCCGTCGCCACCCTGCCCAGGATCGTCAGCGTTTCGGTCATGTCCTTCTCCTCAATCACGCCGGGACGGCGCCCGGATTCCCTCAGCCTGACGACCCGTCGGGCACCGGCGGCACCGAGAAGACGCGTTCCGTGGACAACTTCTCCCTTCGGCTGACTGTGCAGGAGAACTCAGACGGGGTCGGTCGACGGGGAGGGGACGAGAAGCGAATGTCGGTGGTCGATCATATGTTCGATTCGAAAGGAGATTCCGATGACCACCACACCGACGACCTTCCTGCCGGAAGTCGAGTACGCGACCCCCCGGTTGCGCTCACCCCGTGAGCACCTCGTGCGCGCCTCCGCGCATCTCTGGCGCGTCCAGGATCGCACCGGCCGCGTTCTCGGTCATCTGCGCATCCGCGAAGAACCCCTGGGGCTTCGCTATCGCGCCGAACGACTGCATCTCGCCACCGGTTCGTTCCGCCTCGTCGGCGATTTCTGGACCGCCGACGACGCCGTCGCCGCCCTCCGCAACGGGTGAGCGGCGACGGCCGGGTTTCGTGCGCTGTGCGCGCGGAGCGCCCCCGGCAGGATTCGAACCTGCGACCAAGAGATTAGAAGGCTCCTGCTCTATCCCCTGAGCTACGGAGGCGGACGTGTCTACCGTACCGCGCCCGGAGCGGATGTCCAGGCCGTCGATAGGATGACGTCATGGTATCTGCCTCCGAGAACGATCGGCTCGTCTGGATCGACTGCGAGATGACGGGACTCGATCTCTCG
>Ga0164243_10006381_pt1 | contig 17866 bp, 16 predicted proteins | sample OricompcompostOP_FD_108781 | JGI IMG/M metagenome (GOLD analysis project Ga0164243, IMG submission 108781) | Organic Plus compost microbial communities from Emeryville, California, USA - Original compost - Organic plus compost (OP) | ecosystem: Engineered > Solid waste > Mixed feedstock >... | reverse complement strand
GCAAGAACTTCCCGCTCAATGTCATGTCCTGGGCGGTGCAGGACGACGGGATCTTCGAGGTAATCGACGGCCAGCAGCGGACGATCTCGATCTGCCAGTACGTCGATGGAGATTTCCATCGATATCGATGGTCACCAGATGGCGTCCCACAACCTCCAGAACGACCAGCAGGACCAAATTCTCGACTACGAGCTAATGTGGCGTTCCTCTGCAAGGGCACGGATTCTGAGAAGCCTGACTGGTTCAAGACGATCAACATCGCCGGTGAGAAGCTCCCCGATCGGGAGCTGCGCAACGCGGTCTACCATGGCCCGTGGGTGACGAAGGCGAAACAGTACTTCAGCAAGAGCGGCTGCGCGGCGTACTCGATCGCTTCGGATTACATGGGCAGCATTCTTTCGCCGATCCGTCAGGATTATCTCGAGACCGCGATTTCGTGGGTCAACGACAGCAAGATCGATGAATACATGGCCGCTCATCAGCACGACACGAACGGCAATGAGCTGTGGCTGTACTTCCAGAGCGTCATCGCGTGGGTCGAGGCAATCTTCCCGAAGAAGCGACCGCAGATGAAGTCGGTGAAGTGGGGGCCGCTGTACAACACATACAAGGGCGAGAGTTACGACCCCGATCAGCTCGAATCCCGGGTGGCCGCGCTTATGGCCGACACGCACGTCGAAAGGAAGACGACGATCTATGAGTTCCTGCTCGGCAGAGAGACTGACACGAAGTTGTGACAGGTGCGCGTCTTCGATGAGAAAACCAAGCTCGCTGCATACGGGCGGCAGACGCGCATTGCCGAAGCCACCGGCGCCTCAAACTGTCCGATATATGCCTCGGCGGCAACAACAACGCCACAAGGATCTACGACCTGTCCGAAATGGACGCTGACCATGTGACCGCATGGTCAAATGGCGGCGCAACCAACCTGTCAAATTGCGAGATGCTCTGCGTCCCCCACAACGGGTCCAAGGTCAATCGGTAGGTTGAAAGCAAATTCCTTTGGCGGGCGTTCACGAGTTCGGACACCGACCCCGATCGCGAACCGTAGGGGCTGGACAAAGCCGGCGCCACCCTGCAGGAGACCATCCCCCGTCCGCGCCTAATGGGCGCCCTCCGCCGCATCAACCCCGGCCCGCCCGAGGCTGCGCTGGAGGAAGCCGTCCGCCGTGTGGAAGGCGTCGGGCAGCCCTCGCTGATCCTTGCCAACCGCGCCTTCCACGCCATGCTCGCCAACGGTCTCGAGGTGGACATCATGACGCCAGAGGGGCTGCGTGGCGAGCGGGTCGTGCTGGTCGATTTCAACCGCCCAGACGCCGACGAATTCCTCGCCGTCAACCAGGTCACCGTCGTTGGCACGCATAAGCGGCGGCCGGACATCGTCGTCTTCGTCGACGGCCTGCCGCTGGCAATGATCGAGCTGAAGAACATGGCCTCCGAAACGGCCACCATCGATCAGGCGTTCAACCAGCTCCAGACCTACAAAGAACAGATCCCGCGCCTCTTCCACACCAATGAACTGCTCGTCATCTCCGATGGCGCGCTCGCCCAGATCGGCACCATCACCTCCGGCCGCGAGCGGTTCGCGACGTGGAAGACGAACGACGGCGAGGTGCTGGAGATGGCACAGATCATCGACGCGACGATCGAGCTCGCCCAGACGATGCGCGGCGACGTGAACCGCGGCGAGCAACTCGGTCTTTCCCGCGACGAGTACGCCTTCTACAAAGCGATCGCCCTGAGTCCGAGTGCCCAGGCGGTGATGAGCGATGACGACCTCCTGACCATCGCGCAGGCCGTCCGCAACAACGCCACGATCGACTGACGACAACGCGAGCAGGTCCGCGCGCGGCTCCGTTCCTCGGTTAAGCGGATGCTGAAACGTCTCAAGTATCCGCCAGACCAGACCGAGAACGCGGTCCAGCGCATCCTTGAACAAGCCGAAGCGCTGGCCGACGCAGAGCATGCCGCATAGCGTGATGGGAGCGACCGATGCACTGTTGATCCGTTCACGAGCCACTCGGAATTGTGCAGCCCCGCCAACGACAATGGCGGGGCTGCATCTTGCTTTGGCGAGTACTCTTCCTCACCTAACCAGCAAGCGCGGATTTCAGTGCATGGGCTGTCTGGAAGATCGCGTTGCGGGTCGCGTTCGTTCTGGCCAGGGCGTTGAGCATCATGAAGTCATGGAAGACGCCCTCGTAGCGCACGGAGGTCACGTCCACGCCCGCTTGCCGGAGCTTGCGTCCATATGCCTCACCTTCGTCCCGCAGGACGTCGGCTTCGTCAGTAATCACCAGGGTTGGAGGAAGGCCGCGCAGCTGTTCCAGACTTGCTTGCAGCGGTGATGCGGTCACCTCGGCTCGCATGGCAGCGTCGGGGAGATAAGCATCCCAGAACCATTGCATTGCGTTCCTGGTCAGCCACGGGCCATTCGCGAACTGCTCGTAGGAGTCGGTGGCGAAGTCAGCATTGGTCACCGGATAGAGGAGTGCCTGATAGCGGATCGCTGGCCCGCCGCGCTCCTTGGCCATCAGGGTGATCGCAGCGGTCATGTTGCCACCGACGCTGTCGCCAGCCACGGCCAACCGCTTACCATCGAGCCCGAGTTCCGCGCCATGCCAGGCAACCCACTGCAACGTGGCATAGACCTCCTCGATGGCGACCGGATAGCGCACTTCTGGTGAGCGTGGATAGTTGACAAAGACGAATGCAGCACCGCTCTGCTCGACCAGGTCACGGACGAGGCGCTCGTGGGTCCCGAAGTTTCCGAGCACCCACCCACCTCCGTGCGTATAGACCACGGTAGCAAGGCTGCCATTCCGAGACACGGGCTTGACGACCGTGATCGACACGGTCCCGTTTGGCCCGCCGGGAATGGTGTGCTCCTCGATCTCGGCTGGCGTCATGGAGACGTCCCCCGCCTGCGCGTTGTCGAGCACGGCTCGGGCGTCATTGGGACTCAACGTGTAGAGTGGTGGATCGTCGGTGGAGGCGAGAGCATCGGATAGTGCCTGGGCGGCCGGTTCCAGGACGACGAGAGGGATGGCTGGCGATTGCATGGTTGTTGTGTTCACAGTGATCCCCTGTTGGGCGCGGCGAACCGCGCCCGGTGGATGATGTCAGGAAGCCGGATGGGCAGCAAGCCAGTCTTCGTACCGGATCTTGCCGAGCTGCGCTTCTCCGAGCGGCACCAGAGAATCCTCGCTCGGGACCGACCCGAAGTACGATGCGGCCGGATCGGCGACCACCCGCCGCATATCCCCACGCTGATCGAGGCGGCAGCGGATTACCTCGTCGAAGCGAAGCCGTTCCGGACCGGCGATCTCGATCCGGCCATTCAGCGGCTCGTGCGCGGCGACCTTGGCCACCGCCAGCGCGACATCGGTCGCGGCGATTGGCTGGAAGGCCACCGGGGCCATGTACACGTCTTCGCCGACGGTGGCGGAATCCGCGATGCCATCCACGAATTCTATGAACTGTGTCGATCGCACGATCGAGTAGGGGATCGGTCCGGTCGCGATCAGGTGCTCCTGGGCGAGCTTACCCTTGAAGTACCCGTTCTCGGGCGAGCGGTCGATGCCGACGATCGAGAGCGCGACGTGATGGCGAACGCCGGCGTCGGCCTCTGCCTTGAGGAGATTGCCGGTCGAGGTTGTGAAGAACTCCAGCACGGCTTCCGGCGCGAATGACGGGGAGTTGGAGACATCCACGACGACGTTGGCGCCGGCGAGTGCCTTGGCGAGCCCTTCCCCGGTGATGGTGTTGACGCCCAGGCGCGGTGATGCCGGGACCGCCTCGTGACCGTGCGCGCGGAGATTCTCGACCACATTGGAGCCGATCAGACCGGTTCCGCCAATAACAACGATTTTCATCTGAGATGCCTTTCATGGTGCGTCTGCGGGCTGCCCGCATTGCGTGGCTAGGTGGGGCGATGTGCCTTGATACCGAGGGCGATGGTGATCTCATCGGCGACCACCAGGCCACCGCCTTCGATCGGAAGCGAAAAGGTCATGCCGAAGGCGCTACGTTTGATGCGGCTTGTCGCGCCAAATTCGAGGACGTCAGTCGTGTCCGGATCCTGGATGCCGAGTTGCTCGACCTTCAGTTCGACCGGCTGGGTCACGCCGTGGATGGTGAGAGCACCCTGCACGATCCACCCGGTCCGTCCATTCGCGTTGACTGGGCGGAAGGATGTGCCGCGAAATGCGATCGTGGGGTAGGTCGTTACGTCGAGGTAATCGGAGGAACGCAGGTGGTTGTCGCGCTTCTGGATCCCGGTGTCGATGGAGGCGGCATCGATCACGGCCTCCACCAACGCCGGGCGACCACTGACGAACCGGATCGTGCCCGTGAATCCGGAGAAACGGCCACGAACGGTCGCCACCTTCAGATGCTTGACGGAGAATTCGACGGTGCTGTGTACCGGATCGATCGTCCATGTCGTCGCGACCGCAGCATGAGTGCGTTCCTGGGTTGGCGCTTCCATGGTTCCCCCTTTCCTGATGTGTCGATGGTGCGAACGTCTCAGTCTCGGGCGCCGACGGCAGATGTGGCGGTGGCGGCTGTCAAAATCACGTTGGCGACAGCGTTGGGTTGGGAGATCATGATCACGTGGGAGCCTTCGACCTCGGTGATGGCGGCACCAGCGCGCTCTGCCATCGAGCGCACGGCGTCGCTCCCGATCGCCTTGTCACCTGTGGGTACCACCGCCCAGCTTGGCAAGGATTTCCAGGCAGGATTCACGGTCGGCTCAGCGAGTGCCGCTTCGGCGACCGGACGTTGGGTAGCTGCCAACAAGGCGTTCTGATCAGCAGAGAGGTCGGCGGCGAATGCCTCCTGGATCTTCGCAGGATCGATCGCGTATTCGGTCGCGGTCTCTTTCCCGCTCCCAGTCGGATACTGGAACGGGATCAGGGCATTGAGCAGGACGCTGTCACGGGCGTTCTGTTCGATGTCAAGCCCGGTCTCGCCATCCTCCGGCGCGAACGCCGCGACATAGACGAGCCCGACGGCGTTGCTGACCTGTGATCCGGCGTTGGTGATGACAGCGCCTCCATAGGAGTGACCGACGAGGAGGACGGGGCCGGGAATCTGGCTGACGTAGCTGGCGATGTAGGCGGCGTCACTGGCCAGACTCCGGAGCGGGTTCGTGGGCGCGGTAACGGTCAGACCGGCCTGCTGGAGCAAGGGGATCACCCCGCTCCAGCTTGACGCGTCGGCGAATGCACCATGCACGAGCACGACAGTCGGTGAAGAGGTGGTGGCTGGGGTAGCCTCAGGCATGGAGGTTCCTTCCTTGGCACTGATGTGCGTCGAACGGGATGAGTATTGGGCGGTAGCGATTGCTGCCAGGCCAGCGCCGACCGTGGCGCGGCGTGACATGCGGACGATGGGAAACGGGACGGGAATCGCGCGAGTCATCTGGTCTCCTTTCCAGACGGAACGACGGGTGTCGATGCAAACAAATACGTACGGCCGTGCATCGATAATGCGCTTGCCGATTGGCAAGCGCATCTGGAGAATTCCCCGTTTCTCGAGGGATCGCGGGGTGGGGATCTGAGGAGGAATCCTCAGATGGACGATGTATGAGGTGTCAGGAGAGGCCGTGCCGGACCGCGAAGACGGCAGCCGCCGTGCGCGATTCGACGCCGAGCTTCTGCATCGCGTGCTGGACGTGATTCCCGGCCGTGCGCTCGCTGATGGCGAGGGCACCCGCAATATCCCGATCGGTCATCCCGTCCGCAAGGAGGTGCAGGACTTCCATCTCCCGCTCAGTGAGCCTAAACTCCGCTGCGAGGTTCGCGGAGGCACCGGCTGGCTCCTCGACGAGGGTGCGGGATGCCTGCGCAACGGGGGATTCGCCGATCGCGGGACCGGTCGCCAACTCGGAAGCAAGCGAACGTGCCACGTGCCATGCTTCCGTCGCGCTGAGTGCGGTGCCAGCGGCCCAGGCGCTGGAGAATGCTTCCGGCGACATCCGTTGTTTCAGGATCACCGCGTCATCGGCCGGGTCGCGATCGGGCGATGGCACAGCGCCTATCGCTGTGAAGATCGCGGAGCACTGTCCGAGCAGGCGGACGGCCGGCTCGTCGATGCCGCAGATCATCGCGCAGCGAGCGATCGCCTCCAGGCACACCGCGATCCCGAGGTGATGATTCATAGAGTTGAAGAGATCGATCGATTCGGCGTATCGTGTGGCGGTGCTCGCGATATCCCCGGTCTCGATGTGAACGCTCCCGAGATGGGCCGTGACCCAGGCAAGCTGGCGCCGGTCGCCGTTTTGCTGTGCGAGCGTGGCGGCTTCGGCAAACAGGGTCCTCGCGTGTGTGAAATCTCCACGCCGACGCGCGACGACGCCAAGTTCGTTCAACGTTTCCCCACGGGCCGCCTCGTCTCCCATCGATTTGGTCAACGCCAGGCACTCGCTGAACCACGTATGAGCCCGATCGAGATCTCCGAGATCGCAGGCGCCCTTCCCGAGTTCCAATTCAACCTGAAAGATGCCGGGGATGTCTTGCACGGCGCGGAGGTGTGCCAGTGCCGATTCGTACCGTGAGATTCCGGCCTCATGGTCACCCTGAACCCAGGCCACCATCCCAAGATTCGCGAGGGTATGGCCAATCCCCCAGCGGTCACCAACCTCAGAAAAGATCGCGAGCGCCTCCTGACCGCGCGATTCCGCGGTGGCGTAGTCGTCGCGGTAGCGCGCGACGATGGTCTGGTTGAGCAATGCACTCGCGATACCTTGCTTGTCACCGAGGGCGCGCCATGCTGTCAGTGCATCCTCATTGTGCTGTGCCGCCGCATCGTACTCAGCCAGTTGCGCCGCGATCGCACCCGCGCCGGTGAGGACACGACAGCGCGCGGCGGGATGGGATGCACTGGGCGGCAATGCCAGGATAGCTTCAAGAAAGGCCCTTGCCTCTACCAGCACATGCCTGCGTTCGAGGCCGCGCCAGATCGCGGCACCCAGTCGCGTCGCGCGATCGGTATCCTCTTCAGCGATGGCCCAACCGAGTGCGGCACGCATGTTGTCTTTTTCGCGCTCTATCTGGGACAGCGTTTGATGATCGATCGGCCCGGTGATTCCGGGATCGATCGACTCAGACAGCTCGGTGAAAAAGGCAGCGTGGCTTCGGTGGATTGCCGGGGCCTCGCCGGAGGATTCCAGGAGCCCACCTGCGTATTCACGGACGGTTTCGAGCATCCGGAATCGTGGTTCACCGTCGGCATCGAGGCGTTGATACAGCAGGTTGTGCTCGACTAAGGTGGTGACGCACTCGAACACGTCCGCTGATCCGGGAACCGGAAGGCTGGACCGCATGGCTTCGGCGGCTTCAAGCGTAAAGCCTCCCACAAAGACACTGAGCCGACGAAAAAGGATGCGTTCCGGTTCCTCGAGGAGGTCATGACTCCATCCGATCGCGTCGCGCATCGTCTGTTGGCGGAGGGGGAGATCGCGTGCACCACCACTGAGGAGCGGCAACCGTTGCTCCATGCGTCGCAGCAATGCAACCGGGGGCAGGACCCGGATGCGAGCGGCTGCAAGCTCGATGGCAAGTGGGAGCCCATCCACTCGGTTCACGATCTCCACAACCGCAGCGAGAACGTCACCGTCGAGCACAAAATCGGGTTGGATCGCCCGCGCGCGTTCGGCAAAGAGCTGGACGGCGCCCGATATGGGATCGTACCCGTCGCCCTGCGTTTCGACGGTCGGCAATGGCGCAACCGGGTATTCTCGCTCGCCCGAGATCCGCAGCCTGATCCGGCTGGTCACGAGCACCGCCAGCTCCCCACAGGCATCGAGAAGATCGCGCAGCCAGGGTGCCGCGACAACGACCTGCTCGAAGTTATCTAGGACGAGGAGCATTCGTCGGTCGCCGATCGCCGTCACGACGCGCTCATGGAGAGGGTCGTTGCCGATATCCCGGAGGCCAAGACATCGCGCCGTCGAACTTGGGACTAGTGTCGGATCGCTGAGTGGGGCGAGGTCGACGAAAACCACTCCGTCTGGAAAGTCGTCGGTGACCTGTGTGGCGCACGCGACCGCCAAACGTGTCTTGCCCACGCCACCAGGGCCGGTCAGCGTCAGAAGGCGGACCTCTGGATCCCGCAACAAGGAGACGATCGACTCAATGTCAGAATTGCGCGCGATCAATCGCGTGAGGTAGCGCGGAGGATTCATCGATCTGTGCATGGATGATTTGGAAGAGAACGAAGCCTGTTCCAAGCACCTGGAGACATGGAATCGAACATCACAATCCTTTCCCCAGCGGCCCCGCGATCAGGCCGTTTCTACAAGATCTCCGTGTGAGGCTGCCTTGTCAACAGCGTTCATGACAGACGCCAGAACAAAGGAAAGAACCATGCCCAATTATGAAGATGACCGGTGTCCAATGGATCGCCCGTCCACTTGGTGGAGGGCTGGTCGGCGGTACAGCTGGTCCCTACATGCTGGCTACCGTTCCTTGGGTTCCGATCTCCTGAGTCTGCCGCAAGCAACAAGGAATTTGGATCATGGAGAGAGAACGTCACCTCTCCCGGGCCAAGGTTTCTCGACCGTCACATGGCAGAGCCGATCACGGTGTTCCTCATGAGATCGGCAGCAACAGGGGACCGCCGGGGGCTCAATGCCGCCCCGGCCGGCGGCATGGTCCTATGGAGATCCGCTGGACGGAGGGTGATCTTGCTCCCGCGACCCGCATTGGGCCCATCCAGATCAGCCGGATACCACATCTCCTAGAAAGTGTGTAAAAAGGGCGAGGCCCTTATAACGATGCGAAGACGATACGACACTGATCTCACCGACGACCAATGGGCGCTTCTCGCACCGCTACTCCCCGATCCTGAGCCCGGCGGATGTCCGCGTTCGGTTGCCCTGCGGGAGGTCACGAGTGCCATTCTGTACTTGCTCCGTACCGGGTGTCCTTGGCGGCACCTGCCCCATGATTTGCCACCGTGGGGCACCGTCTGGAGCTATTTCCGGCAAGGGCGGGACCATCGCCAGATCCCCAATGGCATCCTCTGGAAGCTGCGGACCGGTGCGCCATGGCGGGATATGCCGGACCGATTTGGCCCGTGGCGGGCCGTCTATGCCCGGTTTGTCCGCTGGCAGCGGGACGGAACGTGGGACCGGGTGTTGGTCTCCGTCCAGACCAAAGCCGATGCGGTCGGTGAGATGGTCCCGCCACTCGGCAGCGATTGCTCGCCTTGGGAGTTGATGACGATCACGCTCGCCACCGTGCCCGGAAAGAGGATCGGGGGGTGACGATCAGCCGGCGGGGAGACGCGGGCGTGACTCCGAGGGCAGGCACGCCGTTGAACGTGACCTGCGATCCGGCGTCGAATCCCTAACCGTCGATCTGTGTCCAGCCACCAACGCCCAGCGCCCCGAGACCGGAATTCGGATTGATCTGGCTGATCGAGGGAGGCGAGACCGCCACCTCGACCTCCAGGTCATCGAGGACCGTCTGGATGGGAATCGCGCGGCCCACGCTGGACACCGGGTTTCCGGCCCCATCGTAGGTGTCGTCGTCCATCTCGACCAGGAGGCCGATCACCTCCTCCTGCCCGTTGAGGATCGCCGACCCGGAGTCATCATGCTGGCAGGAGAGCCCGCCGAACGGGAAGGTCTCCGCTGAATCACATTGGCCGCGTCCGGAATCACCGCCACGACCACCCCGGACGTCAGCCCCGTCGTTCGTCCCCGCTTCTTGGCGAGGGCCCACAAATGATGCACCTGATGCACCGCCGACCCGCGCACCGGGCCAATCTCCTTGACCGTTGGCTGCGGCGGGCCGCGCGAGCCGTTGTGATCGATCACGGAGCAGTCCCAGCTCTGTCCTTCCCGGCTTGCAGTGCCCACCACGGAGGCCGAGAGTTGATCGGGCGCCGGTTGGGACATGTCCCGGCCGAAGGAGCCCACTTGCTGCGCGGTCAGCAACTGCCGCTGCCCATCGCTGCGACGCTGGACGACACACCCGATCGTTCCCCCATGAACAGTGGACCAAGCCGACGCCCTCTGGTTCCTCCCAGCCGATCTCGACGCCGCCGACAAGCGAAGCGGCAAACGATGCATCGTTGACGAGGGCGATTTGCTTGGGGTTGCTCTCCACGACGTCGATCGGGAACGTGAGTCCATCGAGCGCCCATTCGCTTGGGATGAGCCGATCGATGGGAATCTCCCCGATCGGCAGCTTCTGGGGCATGAAGACGATCAGGGCGAGCTGGTCGAGGTAGGCGCCGCCGGTCCGCTTGGCGCCGATCCCGAACTCTGCACCGGCCGGCATCCGGTACTGGATCGGCCGCTTCTGGTGCCCCTCGGCGAGCTGGACGGAGAGCGCATGCAAGAAGCGACGGCATGAACGGGCCGAGATCATTTCCGAGCCGTGACAGAGACCATCACCGCACCGACCAGCGCGATCGCTGCGCCGCTCAGCAACACCCAGCCGGTGTTCTGACGCTCCCCAAACACCACCATCGCAAATCCCAGGGCGGCAATGGCGAACCAGGAGCGCGGCTGGCGAAATGTCATGCCGGCACCCTCCTTCAGACTCAATGCGCGTCTGCCATGTCGCGTCGTGCAGGGACGGAATGAAACCATACCCCGTCCCCTCTCCACCCTAGGAAGGGCACAGCGCGCTGTCCGGTGCCGATCGTGCCGCATAAGGGGTACGACTGGATAGAAGCTGGCCCGACAGTGAGCATTGGGTTTGATGATGTCACGCCGCCAGCAGCCAGCCTCTGGCGGTCGCTTGCCGTCACCCGCGAGCCTCGTTTCGTAGTTCGATGGAGCGTCCTCGGAGCGCGCGCCGAACCACGCTCCATCGTGGCAGGGGTCAATCGCGGTACCGGAGGAAGCGCTTTCGCCGCTTGACTGCCCGCAGGGAACGACCGCGAGCATAGGGTGATGCCTCCTTCGATGGACCGGGCCAGACGCCACGATCCCTGGATCGTGAAGGCGACACAATGGCCAGCGCGACGACAGTTCAGTTTGCGGCGTCGGACATCTTCACGAAGGAGGTGGGATTCTGCTGGGCGGCAAAGGGGGTGGACCAAGCGGTATCTATCGGGGTGCTCGACATGGGTGACGCAGGCGATATCGGCGATCCGCTGGCCAGATCTGCGGGGGGCGGATACCATATGCTCGGATGCGCATTGATCACAGGGGCGATATGGGAGTCGATCGACGAATACGCAAGACCCGAACTGCCTTGAAGGACGCGGTCCTTGCGCTCGCCTCCCAACGTAATCTCGATGAGATCTCCGTGCAGGACATCGTCGACCAGGCCGATGTCAGCCGGGCGACCTTCTACTCCCATTACAAGAGCAAGGAGGACCTCGTCACCGAGGCCCTCGACTCCCTCTTCGAGACCTTCGTCACGGAAGCCGCCGAGTTTCGCAAGACCCCTGTCGACTTCCATCCCGACGTTGTCCCGCCCAACCTGGTGATCGCCTTACGCCGCATGGGCGACAATCCGGACCTGTTCGTCCGGCTGTTTGGAGACCGGGGAGCTGGCGCCTGGATGGTCCGCCTCCGCACCTTCTGGGAAGAGCAGTTCCTCGAAACCTGGCACGCCTCCGACTTCGAGCCATGCGAGGGCGCGATGCCGGTCGAGCTCCGGGCCAGCTTTGCCGCCAGCATCATGGCCCGGGTGGTGAGCTGGTGGCTCGATGGGCATCGTGATGAGCCGGTCGAACGCATCGCCCGCTGGCACTGGGACTTCGTCTCGCACCTGTGGTTCGACCACACCTTCCGCACTGCCAATCAGGGAGATATCGTCGAGCAGGGAAGCGGCCGCCGATCCGATGATGGGTCGGTGGCCGCTTCGCGCTGATCCCTCGTCCGCCCCGACGCGAACGGCCGAGGGAGAGCCAGTCCCTGGGTCAGCTCGTGATCGCGTCGAAATTCTCGGCAATATGATCTGCGGCGAGCCAGGCCCAAGCCTCGATGGTCTCTGTCGGGTTGTACCCGGAGATGCTCGCGAACCCGGCGCCGCCGAGCACCGCGAGGTTGGGGATCTCGTGCGTCAGCAGGTGCTTGTCGAGAACTGAGGTCGCCGGATCGTCGCCCGCTCGCGCCCCACCCACGTCATGACTCGAAACGATGTTGGGGAGTGCTTCACCCCGCCAGGTCTCGGTCGCGCCCTGCTGGACGAGGATCTCCTCCAGCTTCGGCCCGACATAGTCCCAATAGCGCTGCTCGTTCTCGAAAAGATCATACGTGACGCGCAGAACCGGCACACCATCCTCATCGACCGCCTCCGGGTCGAGCTCGAGGACGTTGTTTTCGTACGGCAATGTTTCAAGCTGGGAGAAAAGCGTCATCACCGAATTGGCGTTCTGATGAAGCCACGTGGCATACGCCTCTCCCCACTGCGACACGCTCGGTGGAATCAGGCCCGAACCGCCGATCGGCGAGCCCTCACTGGATGCGACTCCGACCAGGCCGCCACGAATGAAGCCGAGGCCGGTGTGGTCGAAGTTGTCGCCATTGAAGTCATCGATACAGACGGACTGACCTCCCCCGGCGCCGGAAAACCGGTTGAAGTTCTTCCCCGGAAAGACACCGGCCGCGAACAGTAGCGTATGTCCGATGAAATATCTGCCCACCTGGCCCGCGTTGTTGGCAAGTCCATTGGGGAATTGGTCGTTGGCGGACAGCAGCAGCAGGCGAATGTTCTCGAACGTATAGGCGGAGAGGATCACCAGCTTTGCCGGCTGCCGATACATCTTGCCGTCTTCGCCGCGGTATTCAACGCCGCTTGCTCGACCCTTGTCGTCAGTGAGGACCTTGAAGACGCGGCTGTTTGGACGGATCTCAAGGTTTCCGGTCTCCTCAGCCTTCGGAATCGCAGTTACGAGTGTGCTGGACTTTGCATCGTTCCAGCACCCTTGACCGGCACAATAGCCGCAATAGGTGCAGGCGGGGCGCCCATCGAAGGTCTCGGAGGTGATTGCCGCTGGCGTTGGGAACGGATGGTAGCCTAGCGCGGTCATGCCTTCGCCGATGAACTCATTGCCGCCGAATCGCTGGAGGGGGTGGAGCGGATAGTCTTTGTTGCGAGGGGTCTCGAACGGATTCGCACCCGCCTTGCCCGAAACGCCGATAAACTCCTCCACCCGCTCGTAATAGGGTTCCAGGTCCTCGTACGACACGGCCCAGTCGGCAAGGGCAACGCCCTCCGGGATTCCTTCCTCGCCGTACTTCTCGACGGTCGCGGAGCGAACCTTGAAGTCGTCCGCGCGGAATCGCCAGCTCATCGCGCCGTAATGGACGCTCGATCCGCCCACCATATTCGCCGTCGGTTCCCACGGCGTATACGGCTCTGTCTCTGCATCAGGGGACCGGCGCCAGGTTGGATACTCCTAGTTGAATTTCGGCGCACCGCTCCAGTGGGCGATCCTGTAGTCGAATTCGTCGTAGTGCGCCAGGAAGTCCTTTTTGTCCAGGCGCGGACCGGCTTCAAGCGCGACGACCTTGCGTCCGGCAGCGGTCAGGACGTAGGCGGCGATGCCTCCGGCCGCCCCGATGCCAACCATGACCACATCCGTCGGCTCAAGTTCGGTAATGTCTCCCGCGAACGCGGGGGTTGCGCCAGCGCGGGGCGTGGCGTCTGCCGTTGGGGTTGCAGCAGTCATCGTGCGGTTCCTCCGAAGTTCGCGACCGACAGGTGTTCGGGCTTGACGACGGCATCGATGGCCTGGTCATCGGCGGTCCAGACGAGCTTGATACCGGGGTAACCGATCATGTCCCAGCCCAGGAATTCGCGGTTCCCCCCATGAATCGGGTCGCAGAACATGCCTTGCCGGGTGTGTCCGAGCACGGTGGCAAAGAAGCCAGCCGGCACATCCGTGACCGTGCCCGCTTCGATCTCGCGCAGCGCGGCGTCCTGATCGGCCGCCGACGCCGTGGAAAACCCGCCAGCGATGGATGCCTCGACGGCGGCAAGACCGTCGCGGTAGATCGCGACCTGATCGGCGTAGAACTCGCTCAACTTCTGGTCGATATAGATATGGGCTCCCGTTTCGGAGCCGCTCGGTGTGGTGTCGGTTTTCGGGAACAGCCGGTCCACGATCGCCGTCAGCGTTGCCCATTCGGTGTCGGAGAACACGATGGGGACATAGTCGTCGACCGAAGCCGGGGTAGCGCCGGGATGCTCCTGTTGCCAGAGGCGCCAGGCCAGTTGCCGGTCGGACGCGCTGAGCTTGCCCGCTGGGAGCGCAGCAGCGAGCGCTGCCCCGGCGCCCTGAATGAGCCGTCGCCGGCTGGGACGCAATGGTGCGGTGACGGGGGAAGGGGGTGGTCGACCATGGATGCCTCTCCAGTGGGACGAGAACGCGATGACACCGGCGTGCCCGGTCGGGCACTCCAAACTAGACGCCGATATATTTCTGGACCAGGGTCTAGCAGTGCAATGACTCTACCCGGGGCGGAAACGGTCGTCAAGCCCCTTTGCGAAGAAGTCTCATGCGCAGCGAGGTCGACCGGCGCCCCTTTGGGAGATCGGTGTGGGACGGCAACGGAGCGGCTCAATACGGATGCGTTTGGTTCGGTCGTTGATATGGGAGGGAGCGGCCCCTGCTCCGTCGCCCCAGCCGCCGGTGCTCCACCGTTGTCCGCGCTTGCCAGCCAGCGGTCATCACCCTGTGCGAGACCAGATCGAGACTCACACCACGACTTGCCCGGGGAGTCGCCCCCCTACGGGTTTGTGCTTGTGGTCACTCGGCGGTTTGCCCACGGTTCCCACTGCCACTCGCACACGAGCACCAAGGCAATGGCGAGCCAAGGGATGAAGAACTGCCAATCGCAGCGCGTCCCGAAGAGCACAGGAGCCACGGCCGACGCCACACCCCAGAGGCGCTCAAACAGCGCGATATACCGTTCCTCCATTCCCGGCAGCCGCATGCGCGGTCGAAGGTCGGGTGGACGGTCCATATCCCATCTGAGCGACCGCTAGATCACCTATGGCGCGCAGACTTCGGCTGTTCCCCACTCGAGCAAAGAATCCAACCTCGAATATCCGGAAAATGACGTCCACAAAAGACGCGTCTGCGGTCAATTACCGTTGTCGAGATAATCACGAACTGCATCGCGATGCGCCGCCCATCAATGCGAATATTCACTGATGCCTGTATACTCTCCCTCGATCGACCTGCTCCGTGTCGCATGAAGGGAAGACCATTACATGGCAAATGTCGAGTACATTTCCGAAAAGGAAGCCCCAACTCCGCCCCGCCCGCTCTCGAAGGGCGCCGCTGAGACACTCCGCATCATCCAGGGAATCAAGGATGGTCACGTCGCGCGCGTGACACCCGAGGAGTCTCAAACAATCCGTGGCTTGAAAGCGTCGTTCACACGGGTGGCACGCGGACAAGGCATCAAGATTCAGACATGGACGGTCGACGACGACCCCAGTCTCTATGTGCGAAAGATCAAGTAGTCTCCGGAATATGCAAGCGGGCGGACCGAGGTCCGCCCGCTTGCATATTGCCCATCATCGGCTATCTCGAGGCAGGGAGTGAAGTACTCTTGCCGCCCAGTTTGCCCGAATATGTCCAACTCTCTTGGCTGACATTGAGAGAACCACTCAGTGATGCGTTGCCGCGCCACAACAACGACCTTGGCAGCAGGTCAAGATCTTCCTAAAACGTGTAGACGGCAAACGAGCGCATCGGAAACCGATAGTCGATGAAGACATGGATCAACGTGATTGCCTCTGGAAGAGAACTGCGGCGAGAGTTCCTGAACGAGACTACGATGCTGTCCGTTCTCGGAAGCTCGTTCCTTGCCATCTCTCAGCGATCGGCGCTAATGCGTTGCGGTACTGATATTCAGCCTCTGTGAATGAATCACTGCAGGAGTTGAGCGGCCACATCGAGGATGACCCTCCCGCTCGACGACGCACACCTAATGCACGTAGAAGCGGTGCGCCTGCAAGCGATGGCGGCATTCTGTCGGGGCTGATCGGAGATCGACCGGCGCTCAGAAACAGCCTTCCTGCCCGTCCCGCCGCTCTCCGGCCGGAGAGCGGCGGGACGGGCATATTGCGTGCCAAGGCGTTCCCTCTCATGCCACCTTTTTCATGATTCCAGCAAATCTGGTGACAATTTGGCACATATACGTACGCATCAGTGACGGCTGTCACGGTGATCGCTTGCCCAATTGCGCAGAGCGGCGCGATTTTCGATTTCCCGTACGTACAACTTGTCACAATATGTCACAGGCTTGCACAATGGCCCCGGTGCATTCTGGTCACCGGATCGATGAATGGATGGATCATCGAACGGCTGGTACCGGGGCCAATCCACTGCACCGCCATCGATTCGCTGCGCTCAATGCTTCGGCGAGTGCATCAAAGGACCACGGCTTCGCCTGCATCGACCGATGCGGGACGGGTACTTATTGCCTGCGCGACGAAACCGTGGGGAGGGAAGGCATGTCGACGATCTTTGGCAGGCGTACCGGGTCCTGTCGCGATGAGCGTGCTCATCGCACGCTGCTTCGGCGGCTGCGCCCGATTGTCCCGGCTCTTGGGCTTCTGGTCCTGCCGGCGCTCACACCACTCACCGGCTACGCTGATACGAATCTGACCGTCGGCGGCGATGCGGTCATCGCCTATACCAGTGGCGACCTGATCCGACTCCGATCAGAGCCCTCGACCTCCGGCGCCATTCTCGGCGAGTATTCGGAGGGGACGGTGGTGCAGGTCATCGACGGGCCGCTTACCGCCGATGATGGATCGCTCTGGTATCAGGTCTCGGTCGGCGGCAATACCGGGTACATCGTTCAGGACTGGCTCGCCGCCGGCGGATCGATGTACCCGGATATCACTGGAAGCGCCTGGACTAACGATTCCGTCGAGTTCCGCAGCGGCCCGAGCACCTCGTCGCCAAGCATGGGCACCATCCCGGCTGGCAGCCAGGTGGCCCTCACGGGCCAGACGATGGACGGGTTTATCTCCGCGATCTATGGCGGGCAGAGCGGCTGGATCTTCGGCGCCTATCTGGGAAGCGAGGGCGAGAGCGCCCCTGCCGATCCCGCTCCGGACGTTTCCGCTTCGGATACGATTGACTGGAGCGGCCCGACCGGTACCTGGCATACGAACGACTCTGTGAACCTGCGCACCGAGGCGAGTACCAGTGCCACCATCATTGTCGAGCTTCCGGCATCGACCACGGTGACGCTCACCGGCTCGGTGGCCAACGGATTTGCCCAGGCCTCAACCGATTACGGTGACGGCTGGATCTCCCAGCAGTATCTCAGCGAAGGCGGCACGAGTGCGCCAGCGCCCGCAGAGAGTGCGTCGTCGAGCGGCAACGGTTCGGCAACCGGACAGGGCATGGTGGACTTCGCCATGCAATATCTCGGCTATCCCTACGTCTGGGCTGGCAAGGAGCCTAGCACCGGGTTCGATTGCTCCGGCTTCACGCGCTGGGTGGTGCTGAACACGCTCGGCTACGATATCGGAGGCGGCGTGCCCGGTCAGACCGATTTCGGCACCTCGGTCGCATGGGGCGACTGGCAGCCCGGCGACCTCATCTTCTTCGCAGACACCTACGAGCCGGGGCTCTCGCACGTCGGCCTGTACATCGGCAACGGCCAGATGATCCACGCCGAGAATCCCGGTACAGGCGTGGTGATCTCGGACATCACGTCCGGCTACTATCAGGACCACTATGCGGGAGCGCGTCGCCTCGCCTAGATCGTCACCAAGGAGAGCGATGCGGCGTCCGGAGCAGTCCGGACGCCGCATCGCTCATTCCTGGGACTTCTTGCATTGCGAGGGCCGCCCGACTTCGGTAGGCTTGACCCGGCCAGCGCGGCCAGCCACGTATGGAGGCGAGACGGTGAACGCAGGTG